>Ga0172379_10001702_pt1 | contig 42516 bp, 48 predicted proteins | sample GrowelOW334metaG_FD_119756 | JGI IMG/M metagenome (GOLD analysis project Ga0172379, IMG submission 119756) | Groundwater microbial communities from an aquifer near a municipal landfill in Southern Ontario, Canada - Groundwater well OW334 metaG | ecosystem: Environmental > Aquatic > Deep... | reverse complement strand
CATGCCGGCATCATTGAACCGGGGCATTTCCGTTTTAGCGTAGCGGGAGAAGAAATAATTTTATTGGAAGCAAAGCTTGGATACAAACACAAAGGCATCGAAAAACTTTTCGAAGTGTTGCCTCTGGAAAGACAATTAAAATTATCGGAAAGAATTTCCGGAGACACATCTTTCACGCATTCATTGGCTTTTTGCCAAGCCATCGAAAAATTAGCGGAAATTAAAATTTCAGAGAGAGTAGAATATTTGCGTGTAATATTTTCTGAATTGGAAAGATTGGCGAATCATTTCAATGACATCGGCTTTATGATGTTGGATACTGGTTACAGTTTTGGTGGCAGCAATGGCGCGCGACTGAGAGAAATGATTATGCAATGGAATGAAAAACTGACCGGCAGCCGATTTTTGCGCGGAACGAATGTTTTTGGCGGAGTGTCTAAAGACATTTCTCATGAATTGCAGGAAAAACTGGCTGAAGATTTGAAAAAAATCAAAAAATATTTCGCAGAAGTGATTGAAATCGCGCAAGACAGCAACTCGGTTTATAACCGTTTGAAAGGCACCGGAACACTGAAGCGCCAAATTGCGAATGATCACGCTGTAGTCGGCGTAGCCGGACGGGCAGCAGGAATTGCGACTGACGCGCGCATAGATTTCCCGTATGCGGCTTATGACAAAATAAAATTTGAGATGGCTCTCGAAACGGAAAGCGATGTTAATGCCAGATTTGGTGTGCGCATCAAAGAAGTTTATTCTTCAATAGGAATTATATTAGAGGTTTTAGGAAAAATTTCAGAGGCCGTGCCTACCGGCAGGCAGAGTGAAATTGCGGGAGAAAAAAATGTAATATTGCAAAAAAATAGTTATGCTGTCGGAGTGGCGGAAGGCTGGAGAGGGGAAATTGTTTATTTTGTCGCGACTGATGCGGAAGGAAATATTAATCGGGTTGAGGTCTGCGATCCATCGGTTCCTAACTGGAAAGCTTTGGGACATGCCGGCAAAGGCAATGTAGTGCCTGATTTTCCACTGATAAACAAGAGTTTTAATTTGTCGTATTCAGGAAATGATTTATAATTTTCAGAAAAACTGTATGAATATATATAATAAAAAAAGAAAGGATATAATAATAGACTTGGCAGTATTGACAGAGAGCTGTTTATAATGTATGCTTACAAATTCGTATTTGCGAATTTGTTTTTTTTGTTTCTTTAACAAGTGCAGAAGTTGAATTAATAATCTAAAAAATGGAGGGTTTTTGTGAAAGAATCGAATCCTGTTTTGACGTTAGCGGAGTATGAATTAAAGAGTAGATTGAAAAAAGCGGGTGCTTTGAAACGGTTCAAAAACGGGGAACTTAAAGGGTTACTGGCTAAAAATGGAGGAGTGGCAATCGTGTGTGGGGATGGCGACATCGATGCAATAGACCATCATGAAAAAGAGGTTAGCCATCGTCCTCATTGTAAAACTGATTTTGGCGGGATGCTTTTGCTGATGCCTGATTATCGCGGATTCAGTCAAGTTTATGCTTATGGCATGGTGGAAAATATCAAATTTGGTTTTAGTGCAAAACAAACAAGAACTGTTTTTGCGTATTTCCATTATCCGTGCGCAGCGGCAGAATATCATAAACATAGTTTTAAAGATGTATTGCTTATGATAGCCAATTCTCGGAATACACTTATTGAAAAGTATGGTTTTCAGAAAGTGCACGTATTCTTACATGTAAGGAGGCTCACAAAAGACAGGGGAAAAAAGCAAAATACATATCTCGTGGAGATAGATATTTTGCGAAAGATTATAGAGGAAGGAGGACTTGAATAATTTTCAATTAATTTAATTCATTTTTTCTTAAATAAGGCATAAGTATTACTTATACAAAAAGAGGTTTGGTTGCAACGCATCCAAACCTCTTTTTCTTTTTTTGGCTTTATTGTATAATAATAAGGTAATCATTAAGTAAAAAATCTTATGCCCAGTAGTGATCCGCCAAATGTAAGAGGATTTTATCGGGTCTTAATAATTAATTTAATATAGGTCGCTTTTATAAATAATAATTTATATAGGCGGACTACTACCGGGATGAAAAAAGCGTTAAAAATTGGGGGAATAATATTAGGCAGTATTATTGGACTGTTTATTGTTCTGCAAATACTTTTTGGAATGTCTCGTAGTTTTTTATCCGGTTCAATGATGGACGATAATTTTTCTTCGAATGTTAGTGATTCGGGTTTTGCTATTCCGCAAAGTACCGGATTACCTTCTAGGTCTGTTAGTTCCATGATAGGTCTTGGTGGGTCATCCAGCAAATCGATTGCTGAATCTGCGCCAATTGATTCTTCTGAAGTTGGCACTACTGATAAAAAAATAATCAAAACCGGCAATTTAAATCTCAAAGTAGACAGAACTGATGATGCATTGGCAAAAATAACCAAGATTGCTGCCGACAATAAAGGAGAAATTTTTTCTTCCAGTTTCCGTCAAAACAGCAGTAAAGTAAAAAGTGGAAATATTATTGTTAAAGTCCCGGTCAATAATTTTGATCAAGCTTACAATGAATTGAAAAAAGTGGCTTCTTTGGTTTTGAATGAATCCACTTCGGGCAATGATGTGACGGAGCAATATTCCGATTTGCAATCGCAACTCAAAAATAAACAAGCGGAAGAACAACAATATTTGGAAATCCTGAAACAAGCGCAAAAAATTCAAGATATTTTGGACGTTACCCAGAGACTTTCCGCAACACGGGGACAAATTGAGCAGTTGCAGGGTCGGATAAAGCTTATGGACTCTCAAACCGATATGTCAACGATTAATGTTAGCCTGTCAGAAGATGCTGATATTACTTTTGTTGATACTTGGAGGCCATTCCAGTTGGTGAAAGATACTTTCAATTTACTTTTCAAGGATCTTCAGAAATTCATTAATTTCATCATTGTTCTGATAATCAGAATAATTCCGGTACTTATATTATACGTAATTATATTTTATGCGCTGTATCGTATCGGCAGAAAGATTTATCAGAAAGTGAAAAGTAAAACAAGTAATATTACTCAATAAAATATTCTGAATAAAAGAAAAAAGAGACCTTCATCGGTCTCTTTTTGTTTAATATTTTTTTTGAGTGTTATTATTTTTTCTTGGCGGTTTTTTTGATTGCCGGTTTTTTTGCCTTTTCTGCTTTCACGGGTTTGGCTTTTTCGGTTTTAGCCTTTGCAGTTGCCTTGGCTTTGATAGCAGCCTCTTGTTTGGCATTGGTTCTTTCGGTCAGTTTTTTGAAACGATCAACTCTTCCAGTTGTATCTATCAATTTTTTGTTTCCAGTATAGAAAGGATGGCATTGAGAACAGATTTCCACCTGCATCTTTTCCTTGGTTGATCCGGCTTCCAAAACCGCTCCGCAGGAACAAGTTATGGTAGTGTTGTCGTAATATTTGGGATGGATTCCTTTTTTCATTATATTTATGGAACAAGCGAAACAGTAACTCTCGTTAGTTGGTTTGCCTGCCTTTTCTTATTTTTACTGACTAAAGTACTTTATCATGAGTTCTCGGAATTGACAAGAGGCAGGTATTTGATATACTGAAAAGCGTACTATTTAGGTACACCCCGCACCAATCCCAAGTCAAATCGAAAGCATATTTTAAGGGACATAAAATCTTTTATTGGTAAGGATTGGTGCGGGGTACATTTAATCAAGCATACTTTCTGCAGGCTCACTCCTGCTCTGCCAGTTTCCTCTGGTCGGGTTAGAGCCAATTCAATCGGAAAGTAGGTGTAATAAAGGAAAAAACATTATGTCAGAAGACAATCAAAAAGCCGGCCAGGCTTCAGCTGAAAAAGCGGAAATTGGCGCAACTCGTGAGGCAAATGATTATTTTGCCGATTTTAATTTTTCCGATGTGGAAAAAAGTTTACTTTTGATGCTCAAAAGCGGTGTGCATTTTGGGCACCAAAAATCAAGAAAGCATCCTTCCATGAATGAGTATGTTTATACAACGCGGAAGGGAATTAACATAATTGATTTGCAAAAAACTTCCGAAAAGCTGGATGAAGCGTTGGAATTTTTGAAAACATTGAAGGAGTCGGGAAAGAAGGTTCTTTTTGTCGGCACCAAGAAACAGTCGCATGATTTGATAAAATCTATTGCCAAACGCCTGGATATGCCGTTTGTGGTTGATCGCTGGCTGGGAGGCACTTTCACTAATTTTAAAAATATAAAAGGCCGCACCAAATATCTGAAAGATCAAGAGGATCTGATGGCAAAGGGAGAATTCAAAAAATATACCAAATTCGAACAAGCCAAGAAGAATGAGGAATTGGAAAAAATGGAAGGCAAGATGGGAGGCATAAAAGACATGATGGAACTTCCGGGAGCGATTTTTGTGATTGATCTCAAGGCTGATAATTTGGCCGTCAAAGAAGCCAAGAAGATGGGCGTTCAAGTCATTGCTTTGGCTGATACAAATGTTGATGCCAGTGAAGCTGATTATGTGATTCCGGCTAATGATGATGCTATTTCTTCAATCAGAATAATTTTGAGTTATGTCGGAAAAACTCTGATTAAAGAAAACTAAAAAATTTCTAATAAAAAAATAAAATTATATATCGCCGTCATTATTATTTTCCAAAGAAATAATATAGGCGGGGTTCAAAGGGGTATGTTGGAATTGATAAAAAAAATAAGAGAAAAAACCGGAGCCGGAATCGTCATGGTCAAGCAGGCTTTGGAAGAAGCGAAAGGAAATGAAGAAAAAGCTATTGAAATTCTGCGCAAGAAGGGCCAAGCCAAAGCGGTGAAAAAATCCGATCGTGAAGCAAAGGAAGGCGTGGTGATTTCTTATATCCATTCAAACAATAAAGTGGGAGCGATTGTGAAGTTGTATTGTGAAACAGACTTTGTGGCTCGCAATAGTGAATTTCAAGAATTGGCCAAAGATATTGCTATGCACATAGTAGCCATGAATCCGAAATTTTTGCGTCCTGAGGATGTCGCTCAAGAACTGGTGGAAAAGGAAAAAGAAATTTGGATCGAACAATTGAGGCAAGAGAAAAAACCGGAGGCGATGATGGAAAAAATAATGGCCGGCAAAGAAAAAAAATTCCGTGAAGAAAATTCTCTTTTGTCGCAACCATTTGTCAAAGAACAAGAAATAACAGTAGGGGATCTGATTGCAGAAAAAATCGGGAAGATCGGAGAAAATATTCAAGTTGGAGAATTTGTGAGGTATGAGTTATAGGTTAGATTTTTTGATTGATTTTTATATATGAAAAATTATTTAGTTGTTTTGTATCCATGGGAAGATCCGAAGCTATGCGGCAGCGACGAAGAATTTGAGGCGAATGACCAAGTCATTATTGAAGGTGAATTCGGAAATGAACTGGGAATAGTTGAGGCTAAAAATTTGGTTATTCAGGATAATCCGGAAAAGAAAATTATCCGGAAAGCCACCAAAAGAGACAGTGAGACTTTTGAACGAAACGAAGAAAAGAAAACGGAACTTTTGAAAATTTGCAAAAGCGAAATCAAAAGGCTTAATTTGGAAATGAAAGTGGTTAATTCCAGAGTGAGTCTTGATGGAAACAATGTTATTATTGCTTTCACGGCTGAAGGCAGAATTGATTTTCGCGAATTGGTTAAAAATTTGTCAAAAATATTTCATCGGTCAGTGAAGATGCATCAGATTGGATCCAGAGATGAAGCCAGGAGATTGGGCGGTTGCGGAGTTTGTGGCAGAGAACTTTGCTGTGTCAGATTTTCCGGAAACCTTCCGAGCATTTCAACCGAAATGGCCAGAGTCCAAATGATAGCGCATCGCGGTTCGGAAAGAATTTCCGGGATATGCGGAAGATTAATGTGCTGTCTGGCCTATGAAGCGGAGCAATACAAGGAGATGCTGAAGGGAATGCCGGAAATTCATAGCTTTGTGAAAACAAAAGATGCGAGAGGGCAAGTGATAGAAATCAACGCCTTGAAGCAGGACATAAAGGTAAGATTGGATGATGGAGAAATAATAATTGTTAAAAAATCAGATTTAAAATAAGATGCTAAACTATATTATTCCACCTATAATTATTGTTGTCAGTCTGGCCGTTTTGATTTTTTTTCTGAACAAAAAAGTTCCAAAGATTCAAGAAGAACTGGCGGAAGATCAAGGCCGGAAGTTGGCAGGAGAAACGAACAACGAAAACAAGAAAGCTTCAAAAATCGCTTTTTTTTCCCTACATTTTTTGGAAAAATTTGGAAGAAGATCGAAAGTATTTTTTTTGAAATTGCACAATATTTCCGAAAATGCAACGAAAAAAATCAAGGAAAAAAAGGAAAAAAGGATGCAGATTGAAGAGGAAAAGAAAATTTTTCCAGAAGAACAAATAGATAATGATTCTAACAATATCACCGCTGTTAATCCAGGAATGCAAAAAAGATCCTCCAGGGCCAAGCGTGCTTTCTGTGAAGTGAAAGAGAAAGAAATTCCTGCCAAGCCGATGATCAGTCAGAATGTGGTTTTGCCTGAGTCCTCGGAAGATAGCAAAGTTCAATACGAAAAAATACTTATCGAAAGAATAGCTGCTAATCCGAGGGACATTGAAGCCTATGAAAGATTGGGGGATTATTATTCGGAACAAGAAAATGGAAAAGATTCACTGGAATGTTATAAACAAGTGCTGAAACTTAGCCCGATCAATCGCAAGGCAAAGATGCATATCAAGCGTTTGGAACGGGTGCTAAAAAATGAAGTGCAAGAATAATATTTAGCAATTTATAATTCTTAGTTGTGTATTTCTAATTGTGGCGTAAAAATAGCCACTTTTTAAAATAAATAATGCCGAGATAGCTCAATGGCAGAGCAACTGTTTTGTAAACAGTAGGTTGTGGGTTCAACTCCCTCTCTCGGCTCACGAGTCATAAATATTTGCCAGTGCATTTTTAATTTTGGTGCGGGGTAAATAGGTTTTGTTTCACCCTCGCGGGTGATCACCCGTAGGGTGACAACTCTGACAGGTGGCTCAAGAGTGTTATTTAATATTTAGTCAAGAGCGATAGAATCCAGAACATTTGCTTCTTGTGCAATTATTTTATACAATAAATATATGGCAACGATTGATAAAAAATCAGTAGAAAAAGTAAAAAAATTGTATTATCAGGACAAGCTAAGTGTTCAAGATATTGCAAACAAGCTTAATGTATCAATTGATGCCGTTTTTTATTGCATGCGGAAAAATGGCTTGAAGCGAAGAAAGTCTAATGAAAGCAATACAATAAAGTATGAAAGAACCGATCCGTCATTTAATTTAAAAAAAATACACTCAAATAAGCTGAGAACACTGAAAGCGATAGGAGTCATGCTTTATTGGGGAGAAGGATGCAAATCGGAAGCAATGAGAACGGTTGATTTTGCCAATAGCGATAAGGATATGATAAAGTTGTTTTTAAAATTTTTGAGGAAAATATGCGGAGTTGATGAGAAAAGATTGAGAGTGTTTCCTTATTTTTATGCAAACCAGAATAGTGAAAAAAATATAAATTTTTGGAGTAAAATTACTAAGATAAGAAAGGCGCAGTTTACAAAACCATACATAAGAAATGATTTTGATAAAAATAAAATTAACAAAATGCCTTACGGATTGATTCATATAAGATATGCTGACAAAAAGTTATTAAGAACAATAAAGAATTGGATAGAAGAGTATAAAAGTTTTTAAGGTGGGTGGATGGCAGAGCGGTCAATTGCTCGCGACTGTAAATCGCGCGTCCTCGGACTACGGGGGTTCAAATCCCTCTCCACCCACAAAGTTAAAATGAATGCCTCTGGCATCCGGTTTAATTTTTAGTAAAAATATGATTAAGATAATCGGAATTAATTCATCACTAAGAGATAAACATAATCCTATAACTCAGCACGACAGTTATACGCGTGTCTTATTGAAGTTTGGTTTGGATTATATAAGAAAAAAATACAAAGATGTAGAAGTTGAAATTATAGATCTTGGAAAATTTAATATTCTTCCGGAGCAGGGTGCCTATAGTACGGATGAAAATTTTGTACAATTAAAACATCCAAATTGCAAGGATGATATGCTAAAAATAATTCCTAAAATATTGGAAGCAGATGGAATTATATTTTCTTCTCCGGTATATTGGGGATACCCTTCAGGACTATTGAAAACATTTTTCGATAGACTGATTATATTAGATGAAATTTCTGATGACCCATCAAAAAGGCGCTTGCAAGGTAAAGTGGCTGGAGCAATTTCCACTGCCAAATTCGATGGCTCTAGCCGAGTGGCGCAAGATATTCTAATTATGGCTAATTATCTCGGATTAATTGTTCCTCCACACGCATTTTCCTTTCACACTGGAAGAATGACTGCGTCTGTCATGGAAGATGATAAAGATTTTGAAGAAAATTATTTTGCGAAAAGAAATACGCAAATTGTTGTTGAAAATATTTATTTTATGGCGAAATTGGTCAAAAATAAAAAATGGAAGATATTTCAAGAATTTACGCATCCATTAAGTGACGACGAGAAAGCGGGGAAGTTTGACATTAAAAAGGAGCAAAAAAGATTTAAAGATAATAAATATTTTAAAGATTTCAATAAGAGGAAGGGCTTAGTATAAAAAAATATTAAGTTTGTACATCTCGTAGAAGAGTAATATTGTTTACAGGAACTGGTTGACTATTGCATGCAAAAGCTGTAAAATGTAAGTATGAGTATCAATAAAGAAATTTTGCTAGAATATTATTTTAAAGAAGGAAAATCAGTTCCTGAGATAGCTAAAATTTTTAGAAAAAGCGAGACAGGAATTAATTATTGGATGAAAAAATATGGGATTAAGAAAAGATCAGTAAGTGAAGCCATTTATCTTAAAAATAATCCAGGAGGAGATCCGTTTAATGTTAAAATTCCAAATAGTCTAAATCTGGCTGAACTGAAAGGACTTGGGATTGGATTGTATTGGGGTGAGGGAAATAAGAAAAACAAAAATTCGATTAGGATTTCCAATACTGACCCGATGTTAATTAAAAAGTTTATTGAGTTTTTAGTTAAAATATTAGGTGTTGATAAAAGCAAAATAAAATTTTCTTTACAAATTTTCAGTGATATCAATCCAAATCAGGCAAAAAGATATTGGTTGGAAAATCTTAAGGGTAGATCAGATCAATTTTATAAAAAAATTACTGTTACGCAATCTGGAAAAATTGGAAATTACCGAGAAAAGAATAAATATGGAGTTTTAACGCTTTATTATCACAATACGAAATTAAGAAATATTTTAATAGATATGTTGCCGTTGTAGCTCAGCTGGTAGAGCAACTCCATGGTAATCATCAATTTGCCCCTTGTTTGGGAAACCAAGCATTGAATCCTGAATTACGGTTAAAAGCCTGCACAAGGTCAAGACCGTCCCGCCCGTGGCGAGCGAACGACTGACAAAGGAGGCTAAGCCTGAAATGGGTATGTCTGATATACAGTCTAATCCTCTAATATGTGTATTGAAAATAGAGGTGCAAATGAAGGAGTAGGTCGGCGGTTCAATTCCGCCCAACGGCTCAAGAAAAATAATTAACTAATTTTTGAAAAAATTTATGTCACAGGAAAACATGGCAAAGCTGAAATGTTCCGATTGCAAGAACATTACCTATTTCACGACTCGCAACAAAAAGTTGGTCAAAGAAAAATTGGAAATGAAAAAATATTGCAAATTTTGCCGAAAGCATACGCTTCATAAAGAAGTGAAATAGCAATTTCCTAAAGCTTAGCTTTAGGAAAATGCGGGGTTAGTATAATGGTAGTACGGAGGCCTCCAAATCCTTTGGCGTAGGTTCGATTCCTACACCCCGTGCGAGTATAAAAAGAGGCTTTGATTAGCCTCTTTTTTGATAGGGCAGTAGGAAGTTAGGACTTGTTGTGGTATGCTAAAAATAGAAAAAATAAATTTGTTCTAATCCGCTTAAATTATAAAAATATTATGAAAAAAAGTATAATCGCGCTAGTTTTATTGGGAATGTTATTAATTGTATCCCAAGCTTTAGCTCAAGAACAAATTTATGCTTATTCTGGATTTGCTAGATTTGTTGATAATGTTAAATTCTTTTTTTCCACTGGAGAAAATAAAATAAAATTAGCTTTGGAAATAAGAGAAAAAGAAGTCTATTCCGCCTTAGATAAAAAGGATTCATCATCTGAAGAATTGGAGCGAGCAAGAAAAAAACTTTTAGTTATACAAGAAAATGTTTCTGCTAATGTTGCTGATGAAGTAAAATCAAATAGCAACAAACTGACGAATGATATAAATGAGCGTAAAAATCTTTCAGAAGATTTCAAAACCTATATATTGGAAGAGAAAAAAACACAACTTACTGCGGAGTTGGTAATTGAAACAGATGGGAAGGAAGGGCAAACACTAAAAAGAGAAGTTGTTAAAGACGAAACAACAGGACAAAAAAGAGTAAAGATTGTAGTTAATTTGGATAACGGAGGACAAAAAATTGTAGAGTTGGAAGGAGAAATGGCTCGAGTTGAAAACGAGATAGCAGAAAGGATAATTGTAAAAACTCAGGGAGAAGGTAATGGAGGCTTGAATTCCGATGGAAAAGTAGAAGTTAAGGGCGGAAATAATGGTAATAGCGGAGTCGAAAAAGCGCGTGTTGAAGTTAAAACATATACTCCGGGAGATGGAACCCTGAAAAATGATCCCCTCCCCAAACCAGATTTAAATAAAATTAATCCTGATTTGTATGATCCTGATGCAAAAGTTCCGGGAGACACTATTGATGAAACTTATGATGATGAAGAAGTGAACAGCGAGCCTGCAGGCGAAGGAGCAAATGTGCTTGCTCCCTAATAGCGCACTCATTTAAAGGAGTAATTAAACCTTCAAACTTAAATCTGAAATGTAAACATATTCATTTTTCTTCATAAAAATAGTTCCCTCCGAATTTATCCGCCTTGGGCGGAGGCGGACAAGCTGACATCCTTTACTGCGGTGTGCGAAATAAAAATACTTTCCAAAATTGTAAAATTTTTAGTTGCTTCATTGCATTTTTATAACGAAGGCTATTAATAAATCAATAAATTTATGAAAAAAAGATATAGCATAATTCCAGCTTCTTATCTTGTGTTGATTAAAAATGGCAAGGTGCTTTTGCTAAGAAGGCATAATACCGGTTATCAAGACGGAAAATATATTTTATGCGCTGGGCATGCTGAAGAAAAAGAAACTTTCAAAGAAGCCATTATCCGAGAAGCGAAAGAAGAAATCGGAATTGATTTGAAAATTAAAGATCTTGAAATAGTCCATTTCATGCAAAGATATTCTATGCCTAATCCAACTGAATTAAGAGGCAGGGCGGATGTTTTCGTAAAGGCTGTAAAATGGAAAGGCGAACCCAGGAATATAGAACCGAACAAATGCGACGATGTAAAATGGTTTTCTACAAACTCGTTGCCAAAAAATACTGTTCCTTTTATTAAGGAAGCTCTAAAAAATATTAAAAATAGGAAGATTTATAGTGAATTTGGGTTTTGAATTAAGGTGCAGCATTATATAGATCGGATAATTAGTTAAAAAACGCTTAATTAGGGCGTTTTTTTGTTTTCAGCCCTTGACAAATAAATTAGTTTGGGATAGACTGTTTTGAAGTTCTTGAAAAATTTTGTGTAAATTTAATCGGATAAAACCAATTACTAAACATTCAAAAAAATAAAAAGGAGGAGTAGAAATGAACTTAGAAAAGATCAAAGATTTTTTCCTGGGTATAAAAATTGTAGTAATGATTTTATTGTATCCGATAGTGTCTGTTAAGTGCTATCGGAAATGCAAAAAGGAGAACGATGAAGACAAGAAAAAATTTGTGTTCTACGGAATTCTCGGCATCATTGGAATTATCGGTTATGTGGTTATGATTTTTGTGCCATTACAACAAAAACCAATTATTTTCATCATTGCACTTATTCCTTATGGAATCGGCATCACTAAGCAAATGAAGTTGATTCTAAAGAAACAAGGGGAGGATGATGAAGAGGAGGAGGCAAAAACCATGGCTTATGTGATACCTACAGTAAAAACCTGGTGTTTGCCTAGCGGTCTTGATGAGGAAAAACTCATGGAGATTTACAAGGGAATCTCAAAAATTATAGTAGAATTCCCGGAAATTGGAATAAAGGATGAAAAGCTTATTCTTTGTTTGTTTCCGAAAGATTTGATGACCTATGGCCTAGGCGAGGAGATTAAAGTTGAAATAACTGATCTCATAGATTGCGAAAAAGAAGTTCTTGATAGACTGGCCAGTGAGGTAGGCGAGTTTATGAAAAAGATTTTTCCGCAAGCGAAAGTATTTATCAAAGTGGAATGTTATGATCCGTCAGATGGATACTGGGCAAGCATAAAATAAAAAGGAGATTTGTTTCAAACTTGGCAGGTTCACAATTGTGAATCTGCCATTTTTTATTTCAAAAGGCAATAAGTAATCGTTTAACGATAAGTTATTTGATACTATATACTAATGATTGAAGTGCAAGAAAAAAAATATGAGCCTGATCTGATTGAGTATTCCAATTGGACGCTCATAAAAGATATTGGAAATTCATTGAAGCCCTATAAGGGCCGTTTTGTTGCTGCGACACTTTCCAGATTTATAAGCGATATTTCGAATCTATATCCTTCATACGGTTTTGCCTTAATAATTACTTTTCTCAGCAAATATACGCCCGGAGAATCTCTCAGATATCTCTGGATTGTGGTGGCTATGTTATTGGTAGCTCATGCAATTAAACATGTTCTAAGATATTTGGCAAAATATGTCGGTTATCAGGTATCCGAAAGAGTGGCGCTTGATTCTCAAATTAAGATGATAAATCATCTTGCTTCGCTTGACATAGCTTGGCATGAGAAAGAAAATGCCGGCAATAAGTTGAAAAGAATTCAAAAAGGATCTGAAGGTTTGGATCGCATTTTGCGAATGTGGATAAATAATTTTATTGAGATTGCGATTAATTTTGCAGGCATGATCTTTATTCTAAGCTGGGTTGATAAGATAGTGGGGATAATAATGCTCGTTTTTTTATTTAGCTATTTTTTCATTTCTTTTTTTATGCTTAAAAAAGCATCAGCCGTTTCTCAAGAGGTTGATATCATGGAGGAAGGCGTAACTGGTCTGATGTTCCAGACTATCAACAACATAAGGAGCGTGAAAGTGATGACTATGACGGAAAGAATTTCAAAAATGATAAATGTGCAAATAGTGGAACTTTTTGGGAAAATAAAAAAACGTATTTTTCGTTTTCAGACGCGTTCCACGGTGCTTAATTTTTGGACTGTTATATTTCGAGTCGGAACCATCGTTGTCATTGTTTTTGGAATTTTGGATGGGCATTATGAAGTCGGGATGCTGGTTCTTTTTAACGGCTATTTCAACAGTTTGGCATCATCGGTGGATGAATTGTCTGAGGCAACTCAAGATTTGATTATATGCAAATATGGAATTGCTCGCATGAAAAAAACTTTGGATGAGCCCGTGTTGATAGATAATGAAAAAAATAAAGTTGATTTTCCTGAGGATTGGAAAAAAATATCAGTTAAAAATCTGTCATTTGCGTATGGAAAAAATAAAGTATTGAAAGATGTTTCTTTTGAAATAAACCGCGGGGAACGTGTTGGTATAGTTGGTCTTTCCGGAGCCGGAAAATCAACATTGCTAAAATTATTATTGAAAGAAAATGAGAGTTTCAATGGAGAAATCTTTTTTGACGATTTATCCATCAGGAAAATTAAAAAGAAATCATATTTTAATCAAGTCGGAGTGGTTCTGCAAGACACCGAGGTGTTTAATTTTACTTTGCGCGACAACATAACAATTGCCAGCTCAAAAGATCGCAGCGAAAAAGATTTGACGCAGGCACTGGACATTGCTCATGTTGCCGATTTTGCCTATAAACTGCCACATGGTCTGGACACATTTATCGGAGAAAAAGGAGTCAAGCTTTCAGGTGGCGAACGGCAGAGATTGGGAATTGCCCGAGCGGTTTATAAGCAGCCGGAAATATTATTTTTAGACGAGGCTACTTCTCATCTGGATTTGGAATCAGAAGAAAAAATAAAAGACTCGTTGCATAAATTTTTTCAAAAAGTCACGGCCGTAGTCATAGCGCACCGATTGACGACTATTCGAGAAATGGACAAAATTTTAGTTATTGAGAAAGGCGAAATTATTGAATCGGGGAGCTTTGAGGAATTATTCAACGCCAAAGGCAGATTTTTTGAATTATGGGAAAAACAGAAATTATAGAAGCTACTTTTATAAGGCATTTGCTTCAAATTGATTTTAGGAGTATAATTCTAAGGTAATTAACTAACAAAAAAAACATGGCAAAAGCTACATCTGCTTTCATGAAGCCAATGAAGATCAGTTCCGAATTGGCGGAAGTCGTAGGAAAAGGTCCAATGCCCAGATCAGAAGTTGTAAAAAAACTCTGGGTTTACATCAAGAAGAACAATCTTCAAGATGAAAAAAACAGACGCAACATCAACGCTGACGAAAATTTGAAAAAAGTTTTTGGAGGCAAAAAGACTGTGAATATGTTTGAAATGACCAAGCTTGTTTCAAAACACCTTTCATAATTTTTCGAACTTACATACTACATAAAAAAACAAGGTCAATTAGGCCTTGTTTTTATTTTAGTTGCAGCATTAAAATATTTTGTTGCTTTTAAAGATATTTTTGCTATTCTATTAATACTGTGTTAAATAGAAATTTAAGCTTATTGATAAAGCATGTACAATAATATTGAAATAATTGCCGAAGTCAAAACAAGTTCTCCTTTTGGTTGGCAATCGGAATATTCTTGGGATGAACTTTTTGAAGTAGCCGATAAAATTGGCGACATAATTTCTATTCATACTGATTCCAGATGGGGAGGATCATTTGATTTGATAAAAAAAGCGAAACAAAGAACCAAAAAACCGGTATTGGCTAAAGGCATTCATGCAAGTGACGCGGATATCTCAAAAGCGATTGAAGCCGGCGCGGATTATGTTTTGGTGGTCGGCAGAATTCCAGGCGTTCATCAGGATAAATGCATCATAGAGCCGTTGAATCTGCTAGAATTGAAAAATATTCCCGAATCATATAAAATTGTCTGGAACACAAGAAATTTGGAAAACGGTTTGCCAAAAGAAGAAACTTTCGAGGAAGCGCGCAAATTGCGGAAAGGCTGGCTTTGCCAGGCTAGCAATATAAAAAATATTAGTGATATAAAAAAAGGAGCGGATGCTGTTCTGGTTGGCACGCATCTTATGGAATTTTCGGAATCTTTAAATACGAAATAAAATTTATATGTCAAAAAATGAGCTGGAAAAATTGCGCGCGGAAATAAATTCTTTGGACAAAGAACTGGTTTCAGTTTTGGCCAAGCGTTTTGCGGTGACGCAAAAAGTAGGGAAGTATAAAGCTAAAAATAATTTGCCGGCCAAAGATCCAAAAAGAGAAAAAGAACTTTATGCTTCGCGGGAATTGATGGCGAAAAACTTCAAACTAGATGCAAAAATGGTCAAGAAAATTTTTCAGGAAATCATCAAAACTGTGAGAAAAAATCATCGCTTAATAAAAAGCAAAAAATGATTATAAAAGCGAAAGATACGATCAAAAAAGCGGGCAGTTATATTAATTTATAACTGCCCGTTTTAATTTTCCCTAAAATTGTGTAGAATGAGGTATAGGTAAAGAAAAAATAATAAAAACATAAAATGGATCAAATTTGGCACCAAAAAAGTTCTGCTGAAACGATTGAGTTGCTGGAGTCTTCGGAAAACGGTTTATCCGATAAAGAAGCCAAAGAAAGATTAAAAAAATACGGATTCAATAAACTTCCTGAAGTTCAGGGTGACGGCTTGGCAGTCATTTTTTTCAATCAATTCAAAAGCCCATTAATTTATATTCTTTTTTTGGCGGCCATTATTGTTTTTCTTACCGGCGAAACAATTGATGCCGCTATAATTACTTTCGTTTTATTTTTTAACGCTATTTTTGGAACTATTCAAGAGGGTAGAGCGCAAAATACTTTGGCGGCGCTTCGAAAATTTGTCCAAACTTCAGCCACAGTCTTGCGCGAAGGAAATGAAATAATTATTTCTGATTCAGAGGTAGTTCAGGGCGATATCCTAATTCTTCAGGAGGGAGAAAAAATTCCGGCTGATGCCAGGTTGCTAGCGGTCAGTAATCTGATTATTGATGAAGCCACTCTTACTGGAGAGTCAAAACCGGTCCATAAATCAACAGAAGCTGTTTCCAATTCGGAAGCTATTTTAGCTGAGCAATCGAATATGGCTTTCAAAGGAACGAATATTATTCTTGGCAACGGGCGGGCAATTGTCGTGGCAACAGGACAAGATACTATTATCGGAAAAATTTCCCAGGAAATATCTCTTATTGACACGGAAATACCTTTGCGGGTGGACATTCGGAATCTTTCACGTTTTATCATAATTGCAGTCGTTGCAATCTGTTTTTCTATTTTTTTCTTGGGCGTTGCTTATGGAAAATCGTTGGCGGAAATGTTTTCTTCCGTTGTTTCGTTGTCGGTTTCCATTATTCCGGAAGGGTTACCGGTCGTCATGACGTTAGTTTTAGCAGGAGGAGTTTGGAGAATGAGCAAGAAAAATACTCTGGTAAAAAAACTGCAGGCGGTGGAAGCTTTGGGTCAAGCCGATATTCTTGCTGTAGACAAAACGGGAACGCTCACTAAGAATGAAATGACTGCCCAAAAACTTTATGCCGGAGGAAATTATTTTGATATCAGCGGTATGGGCTATGATTTTTCCGGGAGCATATTTTTGGAAAAAAATATCATCGAGCCTCTTAATCATCAGGAAGTAATTTTGGCTGGAAAAATATCCGCTTTTTGCGCCAGCGCGCGCGTTAGTTTTGTTGAAAAAGAAAATTATTGGCGCGTAAGCGGAGATCCCACGGAAGCAGCTATGCTGGTTTTCGCCGAAAAAGTCGGATTTAACAAAAATAATCTTGAAGAAGATTCTCCCAGAGTTGCGGAGATTCCGTTTGATCCAAAAATAAAATATCACGCAGTTTTGCACAAAATGGGAGATTCTTTTTTTCTGGCAGTCACTGGAGCTCCGGAAGAAATTTTATCTTTATCGACCAACAGTTTCCAGAAAGGAAAATGCAATCTTTTAAGTTCTGAAGAATATGACGAAACAGAAAAGGCCATTTTGAAAATGTCCCAATCGGGATTGAGGGTGGTGGCATTTGCATATAAAGAAATCAAAGATGCGATAACCGAAATAAGCCCTGATTTAATAAAAGATTTGAATTTTGTGGGACTACTGGGAATAAAAGACGCTTTGCGAAAAGAAGCGGCTTTGTCGGTCAGAAAATCTCAAGAAGCGGGATTGAAAGTAATAATGATAACCGGTGATCATAAAATAACGGCGCGCTCAATCGCAATCGATGCAGGAATATTCAAAAAAGGCGACAAAATCATATCAGGACATGAAATTGACAGGATGAGCGAAGAAGAATTGGCGAATAATTTGGATGACGTTTCTGTTTTTGCCAGAGTTAATCCTGAACATAAATTAAAAATAATCAATGCCTACAAGAAGCGCGGCAATATAATTGCTATGACAGGAGATGGAGTCAATGATGCGCCATCTCTTGTGGCGGCTGATTTGGGTGTGGCGATGGGAAAAATCGGAACAGAAGTGGCCAAAGAAGCCGCGGATATAATAATTTTGGATGATAATTTTGGTAGTATTACGGCAGCTATAGAAGAGGGCAGAAATATTTATAAAACGATAAAAAAAGTCATTCTCTACCTTTTTTCCACCAGTTTGGGAGAAGTGCTGACAATAGCTGTCGCTTTGCTTTTGGGATTTCCTTTGCCTATACTGGCGGCACAAATCCTCTGGCTCAATATGGTGACTGACGGATTTTTGGATGTAGCGTTGGCAATGGAACCAAAAGAAGATAATTTAATAAAAAATAAATATATAAAATCAAAAAACCGCCTGGTTGACTGGTTGATGATTCCAAGAATGATTTCGATGGCGTTGCCGATGATGGTGGGAACTTTGTATCTTTTTCAAAAATATGCCGAAATTGATTTGGAAAAAGCCTGGACAATTTCACTCACGACACTGGCTGTTTTTCAATGGTTCAACGCATGGAATTGTCGCCATGAAAAGAAATCAATTTTTGGAAAAAATATTTTTGCCAACAAGTTTTTGGTTGGCGCGACGGCTATCGTAATTTTTCTTCAAATGCTGGCTCTTTATAACCCGTTTTTTCAGAAAATTCTGCGCACGGTGCCTCTCAGCGGTTCCGAATGGATTTCAATAATATTAATTGCTTCTTCGATAATTTGGGTTGAAGAAATCAGAAAATTTTTCCATAGGCTTTTGAAAAGGGAATAAATCGATTGACATAAAAATACAGTTTGCTAAAATTAAAATATGGAAAGTTTCAAACAATCACAATTCAGCCCAGTAGTTCCGACACCTAGTGTGTTAGGCTGTTTTTGTGTGTTTAGAACCAATTAATTGGAACAAAAAATATTTTGGACAGACACGAACAGCCTAACGTGGGCTGTTTTTTTGAACCTAAATTTTAATTTGAGGAGAAACAAGATGAAGAAAACGATTGGAATCAAAATTAGTTCCAACATTATCACTGATGGCAACGGCAAAGTTCACGATGAATTTATTTTGGAAATCTGCCGGCAATCAGCGCAACTTCTTCGACAAGGATTCAATGTTTTTATTGTAACCTCCGGAGCGGTGGCCAGTGACTGGCACAAAAAGCGTTCGAAAAATTTGCGCTCCGCCGTGGGTCAACCCATAATTATGCACCGCTATAGCGAATTTTTTTCCAAGTACGGAGTGGAAGCGGCGCAAATGCTTTTTGTCGACAAGCATCTTTTGGGTAAAGAAAAAATAATTCCAAAAATATTATTACAGGAAGCTTTCAAAGAAAAAGTTATTCCTATCATCAATGCCAATGATGCGGTGGATGACGCGGAATTGAAAGCGCTGGAATATTGCGCTGACAACGACCGGCTTTTCAATGCGGTTTGTGATTTAATTTCCGTAGACATCGTAGTTATCGGGTTTAGTGAAAAAGGATTATTAGATAATAATGGGAATGTTGTTTATGAAGTCAGAGAGAATGATCGAGAAAAAATTATTTCTTATGCCAAAGGCGGAAGCAAATTGGGGCATGGAACTGACGGAATGAAAACTAAACTTTCAGTACTTTGCGAACTGGCAAAAAAAGGGATGCAAGTAACGCTGGCTCCTGGGAAAGAAAGAGATTTTATTCTTCGCGCCGTGGCGGGAGAAAAAAATTTCGGTACCAAGTTTGTTAATTGACCTTCTTCTTATTTTGTGCTATTTTTTAGTATCAGTTTTTTGAAATGTAAATTAATCAAAAATTAGCATAAAAAGTGAGAAAAGGAGACGCAATAATGCTGAAAATATACGGAATATACATAGGTGCGGTTTTGGATAAAGTGAACGAGGCAAAAAAAAGCAAAATCGCCGAATGGGTTTTGACCGGAAAAGAATCGTCAAGTTGTGAATTGGCAGTTTTGGTTGTTATGGCTCCGGAAGAATACAAGCAAAGGGCTTGGAAGTGGCTTCTGGGAAATGGATTCAAGGATACCGATAATTTGCGATACATAATCGGATATGCCCCGCGGAAATATCAAGAGTTGGCGGCTGAATATGTATTCGGAACAGAATTGGAATCCTGGTATTTCTGCTATATCCTTGTGAATTTAGACGGCCAGTGGCAAAAACGGGCATGGGAAGAAATTCAAAAAAGGAAAAAAGATGATTCTGATTATATTTATCTGATTGAATTTGCTGACAAGTATTGGGCAAAGCGCGCGTGGGAATATTTGAAACAAGGCAAACCCACGAAGCACAAGATTCTGGAGGCATTACGATTTGCAACGGACAAGGATTTGAAAAATGAAATTGCCGATTATCTATTTTCGGGCGATTTGGATTTTGTCGAGTTGGAATTGATTGCCAATTATGTGAAGGACAAAAAACGCAAGGAAAAAGCCGAATCCTTGCAAAATGCTATAAGAAAAAATAAAGCCGGTTGATAATTCAGCTGGCTTTTTCATTTTATTGACAAAAAATCATAGAATTGATATTAAAGAATGAAAGGAGGAGTACTTTTTCTTTGACAAATTAAATCATTCAATTGCTTAACTTTTAAAAGAAAGGAGAGTAACCTTGAAAAGATTCATTGTAGGATTTTTTTTGTTTTTCGTTGTTGATTTTGTGGGAGTTTTTGTTGATATGCCAGAAGCACAGCAATCTGCGACTGCATTTTGGAGTTTTGTCGCATGCATGGCGGGATTTTATCTAATGGTATCTTTTGATTTCCCAGATGAAGATGAGGATAATCAAAGTTGTAATTCTGAATGCAGTTAAAAAAATAAAAATCCTAAACAGGAATTAAGACTCAAAAGGGTATCAGAATTGTCTGATATCCTTTTTAAATTGCAGAAAATGATTTTTCATTTGGCAACAAAGCCTTTTTATACTAAACTTAAGCCAGTTAAAACCATTAATAGTCCTTCCCAAAGCTTAGCTTTAGGAAACAAGAAAATTTATGGAAGACTGTATTTTTTGCAAAATTGTGGCGGGAGAAGCGCCGTCCCACAAAATTTGGGAAGATGAAAATCATCTGGCCTTTCTTTCGATTTTTCCCAACACGGAGGGTTTTTCAGTGGTAATTCCCAAAAAACATTATTCCAGCTACGCCTTTGATCTGCCTGAAGATGTTTTGAAAGATTTGATTATTGCCTCAAAAAAAGTAGGAAAACTACTTGATGCAAAATTGGAAGATGTCGGACGCACGGGTTTGATTTTTGAAGGCTTCGGAGTGGATCACGTGCACGCGAAACTTTTTCCGATGCATGGGACCAAAACTGATGAGTGGAAAGCTAGGCATTCCAAGGTGGACAAATATTTTGAAAAATACGAAGGCTACATTTCTTCCCACGATCACAATCGCGCGGATGATGAAGAACTGGAAAAATTGGCGAAAAAAATTAGAGAATAGAATAAATAATTTTATGGATATTGAAAAAGAAATTGAAATAATCAAAGAACGCAATCAGCGAGTGGAAGGGGATAAAGCTTGGGAAACCAGCTGGGCGCGCAGGATTTTTATCGCGTTGGGAACTTATCTCATTGCCGCGCTTTGGCTGATTCTTATCAATGACACTTCTCCTTGGCTCAAAGCTTTTGTGCCATCCGGTGGCTATATTCTTTCAACTCTTTCCCTTCCGTTTGTGAAAAAATGGTGGCTGGAAAAATATCTGTAAAATTATATAAATTGACATCATGTACTGATTTTGATAACGTTTTACTGGGTATTTTTCAAGAACCTTAAAAAATTAATAAAAATAATATAAGAAAGGGGGTAAATTCTTTGAGGCTAACGGATAAGATTATTGAATATTTTGTAGTCAGGCCCATTTATGGCGTAATGCTGTTGGCGAGGTGGATTTTTTTGAGAGACTCTTGGGTTGGAAAATTCCTGCACAATTGCGTATATTTTGTCGTTGGCAGGGTTACCACGCCGCAAATAGAGCACAAGAGAAAATTCGTAATTCTGAAAGACATCATCAGTGGCAATCGGGTAGGAATGCAGATACAAAATCACATCTACACTTCCGCGCCCACTTATTGGAAACACTTCATGAAAAATGTTTTTGCCTGGCGGCTGGTAGTCGGCAGCATCAAAAGGAGGATTTATTATTTGTTCGGACATGTCGTGCCATCTGTCATAGTCATAAGCCCTAATGCGCCGGGGGAGGGATGCAATCTTTCCTGCAGAGGCTGTTATGCCAGCGGACATCCGGAAGCGAAAATGCCAATAGCATTGTTCGAAAAAATAATAAAGGAGCAGGAAGATCTCGGAATTTTTACTGTTTTTATCACTGGCGGAGAGCCGCTTCTTTATGAAGGATTTTGGGATATAACCAAAAAATATCGACGTACAATTTTTTGGACGGCAACTAACGGCACGCTGATTACCGAAAAAGAAGTGGAGCTTATGGCTGAAACTGGCAATGTCGTTTTGAATTTCAATCTTGATGGATTCAAAAAAGAAACAGATTTCATGAAAGGAGAAGGTGCGTTCGAAAAGATCAGAGAAGGGATAAGAAAATGCCAAAATGCCAAGCTGATATATTTAGCGACTGTCACAGTAAGCAAACATAATTTTCAAACTGTTGCCAGCGATAAATTCATCAGGATGCTGGTCGAGTATGGTTTCATCGGAGTGAATTTTTCCCATTACGTGCCGGTCGGCGACGACGCACGTCCCGAATGGCAGATATCTTTCGAACAATCCAAGCGCTTGGATGAATGGGGCAAAGGTATCATTAAAAGATTTCCAATTTTTGTGACAATTGGGAGGAACGGAACGGATAGAGTTGACGGCTGTTTTGCGGCCAATCAATATATTCACATTCTTCCAGACGGAAGAATTGAACCGTGCCCGTTTGCTCATTGGGCGACAGGGCAAAACATAAAAGATTCTACGATTTTGGAAATTATGGATTCTGCGTTCATCAAAACCATAAGGGAAATAAACAAAGCGGGCATTCCGGGACTGACTCCTTGCCGAGCCCAACATATTAAAAGTTTGCAAGAAGGTTTTGAAAAATTGGGAGCAAAATCAACCATTATTAAACAAGAAAAGGAGGAAGAAATATATGGCGAAAGAAAGAGAATTAACGCCTTATGAAAAACTGGCACGGGATGTCATTGCAAAATCCACAAAGGAACTTGCAGAAGCGGACTTAAAAAGATTCGATGTCATAACAAAAGAAGTGGAAGATTTGAAAGCAAAAGGACTCGTGAAAGATCTGAAAACAATTGGGTTGAAAGAGGAAGAAGCCCTTCGCTTAAAAGAAAGAGTTGCGATAGCAGAAAACTTAGCTAAATCAATCGTTAACTCTAATATGATCAGGATCCAGAGCGAGCCATCAACAACTTGCGTTGCATAAAAAATGCACAAATTTAATGAGAGGGACTTTAATCTTAATAGTCCCTCTTTTCATTTGCAGGAAGGCTTTTTTGGGAATAAAATGAAAGTAACGTAGATATGAACGTAGATTAGTATGTAAATATAAATTTATGAAAAAATATTCAAACGATAACATCCGGAAAATTACCCAAACCGGACGGGGAAGTTATTATGTCGTCATTCCCAAAGAATTGATGAAGGATTTGGGATGGAGAGGGAAGCAAAAAGTTGCGATAAGGAGAATCAAAGGTGGCTTATCGGTAAGAGATTTTAGAAGTAAATAAATTGTTTACCCCGCCGTGCCCCGTAGTAAGCGCCTCGCTTTACTACTAGGGTTAAATTACATCAGTAATATTTAACTTGGGGATAATCATACTACCTTATTACCTAATGAGGTAGCGAGTGAAAATAATTTTATGGAAAAAGAATTAAAAATTAAAGCTAAAGATGGAAAATATATTTATGGACGGTTGCGCGGATCGCTCAAAAATCCGCTGGTAATTTTTGTGCATGGCTTGACCGGACATATGGACGAGCATAGTTTCTTTAATGGCGCGCGATTTTTTGAGAAAAAAGGTTTTTCAGTTCTGCAATGGAATCAATATGATTGGCATAAAGATGCCAGAAAATTACACGAAGTAACACTAAAAAAACAAGCCGAAGATATGGATTTTATGGTGGAATATTTCCGGAAAAAAGGCGCGAAAAAAATATTCGTAATCGGACACAGCTATGGAGGAGCGACAATTTTATTTTCGAAAAATCAAGATTTTGATGCAGCGGTTTTGTGGGATTCAAGCGACAGACCGAGAAAATTAATGAGCGAAGATTTAAAATTTATAAAAAAAGCCAATATTTATACCATATCCTGGGGAACTGCAATTATTTTGGGAAAGCAGATGGTTGAAGAGGCCAAGAAACTGCCGGACTTGTTTGGAAAAATGACGCAGTTTAGAAAACCGGTAAAAATTATTGTGGCCGAAAAAGGAGATTTAGTTAAAGGCGGAAAAAAATATTACGAAGTGGCAAAGATGGATAAAGACTTTGCAATTATAAAAAATGCTACCCATTTGTTTGGTGAAGATGGAACGGAAGAAAAACTTTTCTCAGAAACTCTGAAATGGATCAAAAAATTTAACAAATAAATTATGAATAATTTTATTTGTGGCGGAGATAAATATGTAATTGACGGTCCTCAAAAAGATACCATAGGATTACCAGTAAAACTTTCTAATTTGAAAGAAAAAGTTGAAGTCGATGGTTGTACTCTTTTCCTCAAAGATTTATTTCATGTCAGCCTAGTCTGCATCGGTAAAATTATTGAAAAGCATAAAATTTCTACTCCGAATTTTCAGGAAAAAATAATCGCTGATTTTTGCGAATTTAGCCAGACTAATAAAGTTGACTTTATTTGGTATCGCGATGAGTTTAGACTGGTATCAGAAAATGAGAGATGTGCGGTAGTTGTTATGTGTGATATTTCCAACCTTAATAATTTTTTCGATTTGATTAATAAAAAATACGATTTACAAATAGAATGTCAGCCAACCCATGTGACGCTTTATACTCTCCAGCCGAATAAAGGTATATTTTTAGCTGATTCAGGGGATATAGAAAAGCTCTCAAAACCAATCACAAATCTCGGGATAGTTTTAAAAAAATAAATTATTTTCATTTCGCGGATTTGGGAGTGAGGATAAAAATATTATATGAATAATAATAAAGAAACAACAATTAGCAAAACAATTCGCATTGTCAGTGAATTTGTTAATGATTCTATAATTAAAAAGACTGATATCTATTCAAAAAAGAAAGATGGATACTGGGATCAATTTTTTGTTGCAGTAGATACAATAGAAGATACGTGTGCTGCTATAGAAAATTTTCTAAAAGATTCAGGCGGTTGCTTTATGAAAAATCCTCATCTTTCAACGTATGGAATTTTACAGGCACTTGTTATTCAGCAAGATGCAGTCAATTTTTTAAAAATCGCATTATTTGGGGAGAATAAAAAAATTATTTGGCATAAGTTATATCCAGAACTAGGTAATATCCGACAATTGAGAAATGAAACAATTGGACATCCTGCTAAAAAGGAGAAAAAAATTGGCAGGTCTAAATATTTAAATGACGAAATAACTTATTGTACAATAGATAGCTCGTCTCTGTCACAAAAAGGATTTGATTATATGTTATGGAAGCATTCAAAAAACGAAAAAAAGAGAATTGATTTTTCTAATATAATTGAAATACAAAATAAGAATCTTAATCAAGAACTGGAAATAATTTTAAAAGAACTGCAAAAAGAAGAAAGGCAACATAAGTTTAAGTTTAAAGATGAAAAATTATCCAATTTTTTAAATCATAAGTCTTTATATCAAATTAATCTTATTTATGGCGTAAATTGGAACGACCATCTTGCCTGGCCGAGTTTTGAACACTATTTAACACAATATAAAAAAATAAAAGATGGGTTAGAAAAACGATATGGAAAAATTAATACTTTTTTTCAGATACCCGGCACGGAGTTAGTGATTAAGAAGCTAGATCATATTTTCTCAAAAATAAAAACTTTTAAAAGCACTGGTCAATTTGATAAACAAGAGCTTGAAATTTACGTTGATGCCCTTGATGCAAGCTTAAAAGAACTCAGAGATCATTTATTGGAAATAGATAATAAATTTAAATTTTAAAAAATAAAAAATACTTATTTAATTACGTAATTAATTACAAACCCACAACAAAAAAACTTTTCAAAATTTCTCGTTTCTCCCATTCTCCCATTTCCCCCATGCTTTTTTAATAAGCGGTCGCATGCTAAAAAAGCATTGTGTTCTGAACCTACGGCCGTCGGATTATGACACAATAAAAGTTTCTAAAACAAAATCTCAGAAAATTTAAGAAAAAAATGGCTATTTTAAGCCATTTTTTGTTATATGTGCTTGACTCAATTTATATTTTATGCTAGGATGAAAAGTCTATTGCAGACACTGTTATTTTTCAAATGATTTTTGGGAAGAATCAAAGCTATAAATAGTAAACAATATCTATATCAAAAAACTTTTCAAAGGGAGGAATGAAAAATGAGATACTGGATTTGGAAGATGAAGTGTAAAATGAAAGATTTCGCCGATTTTCTCTGGGTATTTCAGGCATATTTCCGGGGAAAAGTGTTGCAGCAGAGAGATTACCAATTTCGCATTTCTGGCGAGCATGTTGAAGTGCCGTCCATAAAAACAACTGGTAAACGAATTAATCGGTTGTCTAAATGGAATGGGTATATGCTACTTGATGTTGGATCCATAAGGTGGATGTTGAGCCAAAAAATACTATCTCTCGAAGGTTGTTCTTCTTATTTAGTTAATCAATGGCAGGAACATCGTGATTGGCCCAGGATAGGTCGATTTATAGAAGGTGAAGGTACTCACGGCGAAGCGTATATAGCTGATCCGCCTCATTTTCTTATCATTAAAAGATAAAAGTAGCCCACCATCAGAAAATCTGCTTCGGTGGGTTTTCTGTTTTTATACTATAAAACTAAATATTTGCAATCTTATTCTTATTTGCGTAATATTAAGATATTGTAAGATAACAAAAAAACTTTTCAAAATTCCTCATTTCATATTTATAGATAAAAGGCCCTAATCGTTAAAATTAGGACCTTTTTTTATGCCGGTTGTTCGTTATTATGGAAGACTCTTCATCGGCCTACTGATTGAAATTTTCAAGGATTTGCCAGTTCCAGTAAGGCTAGCATCTATCCGAGAATTGCTCCCATCCTTAAATATTTCCTTTGGCAGTTCATATACTGCAATCCGTCCATCATAGGCCAAAGGGATAGTTTTGTATCTTGGAATATTCAAAATAACACCACTATCAGCAAATACTTCCTCAATTACTATTCTGGGAATTAATAAAAACAATTTCCCCCCCCCCTGAATCCAAGGTCTCAATGTTCATTGCTGGATCAGTAATTAATTCCTGCTTGTCCACCAGTTTTTGCACCCTATTGCCAAATAGCAAAAAGTTTATACATAAACTGATTAGAAAGCAAAATAGGAAGATCAAAATTATTCCTGATTTTTTAATTCTTTGTTCTTCGGCCATGAATTGTTCCTCCATTTTAGGATTATTAAGTTTGAAAATAACTAAAAACACAACAACTTGATATCATAGTAGCAAGGAAATATTATCCTGTAAATGTAACAAGCTTTTGTTTTTGATGCTATAATGAAAATATCTAACATAATAAAATTATGAACAACATAGTTAATAATTTCGTCCTTGAACTGCACGTCCCGAACTTTGCAACCAGCAAAGAATTTTATGCTATTTTTGGTTTCAGCGAATTGCATTATGACCCAACCTCCGGCGGAGGCAGCGATTTGGGCTATTTGGTCATAAAAAGGGAAGACACAATCGGCAGGACGCTGATTAATTTTTATGGAGATGATGAAAGAGTGTGCGAACATTCATTTTTCAAAGATTTTCCAACTAACACCCGTCGGGGATATGAGGTTGAAATAACTATTCCAGTTTCTGATGTTGATGGTCTGTGGGATTCCATAAAAGATAAAATGCGGCCGGATCAAATTGCGCAACCTTTGAAAATGAAACGTTGGAATAAAAAAGACTTCCGAGTCGTTGACCCTTTCGGTTTTTATGTGAGATTTACCGAATTGGTAGATTGGGGACAATAAAAACGACATTCTCACATTCTGCAGAATGTGAGAATGTTAAATTATGTTTATCAGAAAAATTAATTTTAAAAAAATATGGAAGAATCTAAATCGAAAAAATTGAAAAAAATTCTGGAATTTATCCACGAAGCGGAAAAAATGAAAAAAGAATTGGAGAAAAAATAAAAACTACTAAAATTATGGAAGAAAAATTTATAAAAATAAATATTGCCATAAAATCTCCAGAGAAAGTTGCGGAAAAAGCGATTGAGGAAAGTAGAAAGATTGGCAACAATTACAAAGCGCTTTTTGTTTTGGACGGAGTTAATTATTATCCGCATATTACGATTTATTCCATTGAATATCCCGAAGAAAATTTAGGTAATATTTTTCAGGCTTTGGAAAAATTATTGCCGGAATTGGAGAAAATAAAACTTGTTTTCACCGATGTGAAGCGCAATCAGAATTATGTAGGAGTTCATTTTACTCCGTCGCAAGAAGTAAGAAATTTTCATAAAAAAATTATTGAAAAAATAAATCCTTTGCGCGGTGGGAAAATACGGGACAAATTTATGGAGTTGAGCCAAGTAGCCGATTTGCCTGAAGAAAAAAAAGAAAATATTTTGAAATACGGTCATCCGGACGTGATGAATTCATATGAACCGCATATCACTATTTCTCGTCTGGAAAACGATGATATGGCGGAAAAAGCGGAAAAGGAAATAAAGTGGGAAATTTCTGAATTTGTGGCTGACAAAATCGCTGTTTGCCGATCGGGAAAAAACGGCACTTGTGTGGAAATACTCAAAGAATTTTCATTTGGAAAATAAAAATTATCATTTTAACTACGGCCGTAGAATTATGATAAAAATTTTAGTGCCGAAAAATTAAAAAATCCGGAATTTGTCAATCGAGCAATAGTGTAATAGACTAGATATATATGAAACAATCAAAGCTTTTTACTAAAACTGAAAAAAATCCTCCAAAAGATGCCAAGGCTGCTAGCCACAAGTTATTGATCCAAGCGGGTTTTATTAGAGAATCGGTTGCCGGCAGATATTATTTTTTGCCATTGGGAATAAAAGTCAGGGATAAAGTAATTAGAGTCATTGAAGAAGAAATGGATAAGGCTGGTGCTTTCAAAATGATTACTCCAGTTTTGCATCCGATCGAACTTTGGAAAGAAACAAACAGGACTGAATCAGTGGGGTTTGAATTGACAACTGTTAAGGATCAGCGGGGAAGCGAGTTCGCTTTGGGAGGCACGGCGGAAGAAATGATGGTTGATTTGATCAGAAAATTTGGCGTAAGTTATAAAAATTTGCCTTTTAATCTCTATCAATTTTCACAAAAATTTCGAGACGAAAAAAGAGCGCGAGGCGGTTTGCTCCGAGTGCGAGAGTTTTTAATGAAAGATGCCTATTCTTTTCATGAGGATGAGGAAGATTTCAAAAAAGAATACCAGAATATGTGGCAGACCTATACCAATATTTTTCAAAGATTAGGATTAAAAACGGTAGTGGTTGAATCTGATAATGGCTATATCGGCGGAGATTATTGCCATGAATTTATTGTTGAATCCGATGAAGGAGAAAGTAAATTTTTAGTAACCGAAGATGGTTCTTATGCGGCTCATGAAGATGTGGCTAAATTTAAAAAAGAAAACAAAAATATCGATGAAGAATTGAAAGAAATGGAGGAAGTGGATGCCAAACGGGGAGAAACAATGGAAGATGGCGCCAAATTTCATAAGCTTCCTTTGTGGCAGCAAATTAAAGACGTGTTGTTTGTCGATAAAAAGGGAAAATTTGTTCTGGCGATTATTCGCGGAGATTTGATGGTTAATGAATTGAAATTGATGCATGTGGCGAAAGTTAATTCTTTGCGGCACGCAACTGATGAAGAAATCCGGAGCCTAGGAAGCGAGCCCGGATTTATTTCTCCGGTAAATATAGATAAAAAAATAATTGTTGTGGCGGATGAATCTTTGCGCACGATTAAGAATGCGTATGGCGGAGCCAACAAGAAAAATAAAGATTTGCTGAACGTTAATATTGATCGAGATTATCAGCCTAACTTGGAAGGGGATATTGCTATGGTTCAGGAGGGATTTTTGAGTGAATCCGGAAAAAAATTAAATCTGGGAAAAGGAATAGAAGTGGGAAATATTTTTCAGTTAGGATATCATTATAGCGAAAAAATGAAAGCATTTTTTACCGACAAAGAAGGGAAAGAAAAATTTTATTATATGGGTTGCTATGGCATTGGAGTGGATAGAACTCTAGCAACGATTGTGGAAAAATATAACGATAGCAAAGGAATAATGTGGCCGGAAATTGCCGCGCCGTTCAAAGCTCATTTGATTAGTTTGGGAAAAAATGAAGAGGCGGAAAAAATTTATAAAGATTTGAGCGAAAAAAATATCGAAGTGCTTTTTGATGATCGCGAAGCTTCAGCGGGAGAGAAATTTGCCGATGCGGATTTGATTGGTATTCCTTATAGAATTGTGATCAGTGGAAAATCTTTGGAAAAAGGCGGAATTGAAGTGAAAAAAAGAAATGAAAAAGAAAGTAAGATTATAAAGGCGGAAGAATTGGTAAAAATGTTTTAAATCAGGCTTAAATTATACTTAGTAAAACCCCGCTCAAGCGGGGTTTTTTGTTATCCACAGGACAAGCTTGACAAAAATCAATCCATACTATACTATAGTAAAGTAAGATAAATTGCGATTATGAAAAAATGGAACAACCAAAAAACTGAAGAACTTTTGCGAGCGGTTTTGTCGCTCAAAAATTTGGAAGAATCCAAAAGCTTTTTCCGCGATCTTCTGACAGAAAAAGAATTGGTTGAATTCGGCAATCGCTGGCAAGCGGCGCAAATGCTGGAGAAAAAAATAACCTATGCGGAAATCGGGAAAAAAACCGGACTGAGCCCGCGGACAATCGCGCGTATTTCCAAATGGCTCAACGGAAAATTGGGCGGGTATAAAAGCGGTAATCAAAAAAATCAGCCATCATAAAATCTCTTCCAAGAAGAGATTAGTTTTGAACTGATAATGTTTTTATTTATTAATTCATAATTTGTCCCTTCTTGGAAGGGATTTTTGTTTTTTCACGAAGTGTTCTTTGAAAACTAATCGTTAACTAAACTAAAGGAGAAAAAAATGAACGCAAAAGAAATTGAAAATGGAACAAAGTCAGGATTGGATTTTGCTAAACTGACCAAAGTGTTTAAATCCAAAATTAATCTACGGATAATGCCGGTGGTTGTGCAAAACGCCAAAACGAAAGAAGTTTTGTTTTCGGCGTATGTGAATAAGAAAGCTTTGCGTTATGCTTTGAAAAGCAAAGTGGCGACTTTTTGGTCAACATCGAGGAAAAAGCTTTGGATTAAGGGTGTGACTTCCGGAGATATTTTGGAATTAGTGAAATATCCAAGAGTAAACTGTGAGCAAAATTCTTTGCTTTATCTGGTCAGGCCAGTCGGCAAAAATAAAGGAGTATGTCACACTAAAGACAAAAAAGGAAAAGCTCGCCGTTCCTGTTATTATCGGCGGATAGCCGATGATCAGTTTGAAACTTTAACTTTTATCAAAGGGAGAAAATAGTTATGAAAAAAAATTCAAAAAAAGATAATTTGAAAATCTTTTTGCCTTCCGGCAGTATAGGTGATCCAACTCTGATTATTTTTGAAGAAGCGGGATATAAGATCAAGAGAGAAGACAGGAAAAATATTGGGGAAATAAAATCCATTCCTGGAGAAGTTATCTTTATGCGTCCTCAACACATTCCACGCGCAATAGAAAATGAAAAATTTGCCATTGGAATTTGCGGAAAGGATTGGGTAGCGGAGAATGATTCTTTAACGAAGATTAAAATACTTTCAGAACTTTCTTATAGCAAAGTTACCAACGGGAAAGTAAAGATTGCCATTTTGGCTTCCAAAGATAATACTTTTCAATCAGCAAAAGATATCAAAGCTGGCAGTCGAATAATTACGGAATACCCAAATTTGACGCGGAAATATTTTGAAGATTTGAAAATTCCGGTCGAGATTGATTTTTCCCACGGCAATGTGGAAGCGATGATCCCGAAATATTATGATTATGGAGTCACTGTTGTGGAAACGGGAAAAAGTTTGGAAGCCAACAATCTCAAGATTGCGCAAGTCATCATGGAATCTTCCACGGTATTGATTGCCAGCAAAAATTCTTTCAGCACCAAAAAGAAAAGGGATCAGATTCAAGAAATAAAATTGAATCTTTGCGGAACTTTGGAAGGGCGGGAAAATGTGATGGTTCTGTTTAATGTTTCAAAGAAATACAAAAACAAAACCATATCTCTGGTTCCGTCTCTCAAAAGTCCGACAATCAGTCCGATTTTTGGCGGGGGATATGCAGTCAATTCAGTCGTTCAAAAAAGAAGCGTTAATGAAATAATATTTTCACTTCTCAAAAACGGCGCGACAGACATCGTGATTTGTCCCATTTCTAAAATCATTACCAGTTGGGAAGAATAAAAATAAGCCGATTAATTGAATTTTCAATTAATCGGCCTTTTTTGCGGCTGTTTCTTATTTTTTCTATTAGAGCTTAGGCTAACATATTTACATTGAAATATCCGCGTAATTCTTTCTCATCTTTTTTAGCAAGCGGAAAATATCCTTTGCCTTTTTTCTTCGTAAATTTGATCTGTGTTGGAACCGATGGATTAATAAAAGTTCCAATTATTCCTGAAGCGGCTTCCTTTGGACATGAAAAAGAACAAATCGTTCCACTATTCAGACTTTCTACAATAATTTCTCCGCCATCTCGATAAACAATAACTTTTGTCATTTTGTCCTCCTTTATTTTTAGAAATTCTAACGCGCATGCCGAATTTTGTCAAAGTTTATAAAATTATGGCATGGAACTTGCTAAAACAGCTAATATTGCTATAATTAGTTTGCGTTATTATTCGTAAAACTTATCATTATGACTAAGGTTCTTATCGTTGAGGATGATCCGATGATATCGGAAATTTATAATAAAAAATTCAAAGATGCTGGATTTGAAGTGTCTTTGGCAATGTCAGGGAAAGAGGTTCTAAAAGTTCTTGCAAAAGATACGTTTGACATAGCTTTGGTGGATATGGTCATGCCGGGGCTCAGCGGTTTGGAAGTTTTGGAAGAATTGAATAAAGGAAATTATAATGTAGATAATATGAGGATTATTATGTGCAGCAATTTGAGCGACAAGGAAAATCAAGACAAGGCGATGGAGCTGGGCGCGGACGGATATATTATTAAAACGCAATACAGCCCGTCGGAACTGGTGGATGAAGTGCAGAAAAGACTGAAAGAGTTTGCAGGACACAAAAAAGTTTGGAAAAAAGCAGTAGTTGCTGATGTGAAAAAAAATAAAAATGGAAAAAAGATTCTTTTAGTGGAAGACGAAGCCGTTTTTTCAGAAATGTTTGGAAAGGAATTGGAAGGCGCAGGATATGAAGTCACTTATGCTCACAATGGAGCCTTGGGGTTGAAAGAAGCTCTTGTGAATGATTTTAATCTGATTATTATGGATATGGTAATGCCGTCCATGACCGGACAGGAAATGCTGGCTAAGCTGAAACTCGATGATAAAACAAAAAATATCCCCGTAATCGTTCTGTCAGCCTCTCTCAATGAAGATGAGCAAAAGGAAGTGGAAAAAATTGGAATTAGTGGATTTTATATCAAGACTAAAATCGTTCCGGAAGAATTATCGAAAAAGGTTGGAGAACTTCTGAATTAAATTTTTTAAACAATACACTTCTATATAATTTTATGAAAAGAACTCTTATTATTGAAACGCCGAAAATGGTCGGCAAAACTGTTAAGCTATCCGGATGGGTGCATATCCGCCGTGATCACGGAAAACTGATTTTTGTTGATTTGCGAGACCGCAGCGGAATTATTCAAACAGTTATCATTCCGGATGCTAAGGAAGCTCATGAAGCCAGCAAAATATTGCGCAGCGAGTTTGTGGTGGAAATGGAAGGACTAGTGAAAGCCCGTCCTATTAGCGCAGTCAATCAAAATTCTCCGACCGGTGGAGTGGAATTGGAAGTGAAAAAAATCAACATTCTCAATGAATCAAAAACTCCGCCATTTGAAATAACCGGAGACACGAAAAACGTGAATGAAGAGGCAAGATTGAAATATCGATATTTAGATTTACGGACTGAACGAATGCAAAAAAATATCAGATTGCGGGATAAAGTCATTATGTTTTTTCGAAAATATATGCATAGCAATGGTTTTATTGAAATTGAAACTCCAATTTTAATGAAAGGAACTCCGGAAGGATCGCGTGAATATATTGTTCCATCCCGCCTGCATAAAGGAAAATTTTATGTTTTACCGCAATCGCCACAGCAATTTAAGCAGTTGACGATGGTAGCAGGATTTGAACGCTATTTTCAAATTGCCAGATGTTTTCGCGATGAGGATCAAAGAGGCGATCGCCAGCCGGAATTTACTCAGTTGGATTTTGAAATGTCTTTTGTAACGCAAGAAGATATTTTGCAATATACGGAAAAAATGTATATTGAATTGATTAAAGAAGTTGCTCCAGATAAAAAAATTAGTGAAGTTCCTTTCCCACGTCTGACATATAGCGAATCAATGGAAAAATACGGATCCGATAAACCGGATCTCCGAAAAGATAAAAATAATCCAAACGAACTGGCTTTTTGCTGGATAATTGACTTTCCAATGTTTGAAAAAGATGATGAAGAAAACATCCAAGCTGTGCATCATCCATTTTGTTCAGTGAAAGTCGGAGATGAAGAATTGCTGGACACGGATCCTCTGAAAGTGCGAGCTAATTCATACGACCTAGTTTTGAATGGATATGAATTAAGCAGTGGTAGTATCCGAATTCATCAGCGTGAAATGCAAAAAAAGATTTTTGATTTACTCAAGATTGGAGAAAAAGAACAAGAAGAAAGATTTGGACACATGCTGGAAGCTTTTACCTTTGGAGCGCCTCCTCACGGAGGTTTTGCTCCCGGAATTGACCGCACCGTGATGATATTGGCCAATGAACCTAATATTCGCGAAGTTATTCCTTTTCCAAAAACCGGCGAAGCTGAAGATTTGATGATGGGCGCGCCGTCGGAACTTCCAGATAAACAATTGCGAGAAGTTGGCATTGTGAAACTGGCCAAAAGACCTAGCAAAAAGAATATTTAGAATTTATTTTCTGAAAAATATAAAATAAAAAACAAAAATAAAATTTTCTATGCCTCTCAATCATGAAGAAAGATTAAATAAGAAAAAAATTAAAGTAATTGAAATTTTTTCTTTTCTGACAGGATTTGCCCAGGCAGTAATGGCTTATATCTTGTCTTCCTATTTTAAGGAATCATTGGGCACGGAAAATTTCGGAATCTATTATTCGGTGGCTTATATTCTGGTTCTTGTATCGCTCCTAAATTTTCATAAAATTCTAAAAAAATTCGGAAAATCCGATGTTTTTTTTGCAACTTTTCTTGCAAAAATAATAATCCTGGCGTTTTTAGCTACAGTCGCACCTTCTTTTTTTGGAGCAATATTGCTGGTTCTGTATATTTTTATGGGTTCTGTAAACGCAGTGAGTTTGGATAGCATTCTGGAATCTTTTTCTGTTGACGGAAAATCGGGCCGAATTAGAGGGATGCATCTGATGATTCTAGACGCTGGTTTTCTTCTTGGGCCGATACTTTCCACGCAACTTTTGGAAGGATTTAATTTCCAGGTTGTTTTTGTGGCTTCATTAATAATCGATTCAGCGGCGCTTTTATTTATGTCCTTCGGGCTTGGGAAAATTAATGAAAAATTCCGTCAGAGAGAAACAATTATTAATCTCCTCAAAAAAGCTTTCAAGAGAAAAAATATAATGCGCATATATTATATTTCTTTCGTCTGTGAATTTTTCTATACTTTAATGATTATTTATACTCCAATTTATCTTTTAGATCTTGGAGTAACTTGGGAAAAAATAGGGATTATTTTCACAATAATGCTTATACCGTTTGTAGTATTGCCTTATCCGGCGGGATTTTTGGCAGACAAAAAATGGGGAGAGAAAAAACTTTTGATTGCGGCCATTTTTATTATGGGCGTTTCCACTTTCTATATTTATTTCATTCATTCTACTGAGATATGGATTTGGGCATTAGCAATGTTCGCTACTCGGATTGGTGCGTCCCTAATTCAGACTCTCCGTGATTCTTATTTTTACAAAAGAATTGACGGCAAAGATGTCGATCTTATCGATTTTTTCCGCACTGCGATGCCGGTCGCCTATATTCTGGCTCCGGCCGTTTCCGTGGTTGCTCTATTATTTTTCCCATTGAAAGTTATGTTTCTTATTGTCGGAATAGTTGTTCTGTCTGCGCTTTATCCGGCTTTCAGGCTGGTGAATAATCATTGCGAAGCGGATTTATCCCGCACCTTCAAAAAAAATTCTTAGCCTGTTTGTGAGAGCAAATAGTTTAAGAAATTTTTGCTATTATTATAACGCTTTGGGAGAAGGTGCGGGATTTATAAAACAATTGTTAATTTTGAAAAAGAGTGCTAAAATTCAAGAGCAATCTTTTTTAATTTTTAAAGCAAAATTATGGCTAAAATTTCCACAAAAATCACCAATTATTTGGACAAAAACGAGTATAAATACGAAATAATTGAGCATAAAACCACTTTTACCGCTTGGGATACGGCACAAACCGAAAAAGCCAAGCCGGAAGCGGTCTGCAAAACCTTGATTTTGAAGGCAGATTCGGACTGGACAGTAGCGGTTTTACCATCGAATCGCAATTTGGACAAGGCCAAGTTTTTAAAGCTTTTCAACACGGATAAAAAGAAAAAAGGGGAGAAAGCGGCCAAAAAAATCGAATTTGCCAAAGAAACTTGGATGAAAAAAAATATAATCGGAAAATTGGGCGCAGTGCCTCCGCTCAAAGGACTGCTCAAGAAAGATATATTTATAGATAAATTGGTTTTGAAAAACAAGAAAATATATATCGGATCCGGGGAATATGAATTTTCTATCTACATTCTGGCATCGCAGTACGTCAAAAAAGAGACTCCGATAGAAGGAAATTTTAGCGTGAAAAAATAATGACTTATAGTATAAAGCTGGAACAATTTGAAGGCCCATTGGATTTGCTTTTGAGTCTGATTGAAACCGAAAAATTGGATGTCACTTTTTTGAGTCTGGCTAAAATTACTGATCAGTATTTGGAGTATATCGAAAGCAAAGAAAATATCAGTCTGGAAAGTTTGGCTGATTTTTTGACTGTAGCTGCCAAGCTGATTCTGATCAAATCCAAATCTCTTTTGCCAATTTTGGAATTATCCGCGGAAGAAGAAGGAGAAATAAAAGATTTGGAAAAACAACTAGCTGAGTACAAAAAATTCAAAGAAGCTTCCCAAAGTCTTGGAAATATTTTCAAAAAAAGCAGAAAGAGTTTTTCCCGTGATAATTTTTTAGGAATGAAAGTTTTTTTCTGCCCGCCAAAAGACATTAATACATTTGATCTGAAAAATATATTTTCTCGGATCCTGAGCGAAATTCCGGTTATGGAAAAACTGGAAGAAGAAATTGTGCGCGAAGTTATCACCTTGGAACAAAAACTTTCTCATTTACAAAATTTTATCAGAGAAAAAATGGAAACCTCTTTTGCAGATATTGCTTCAACGGCGGGGGACAAGATAGAAGTGATAATTTCTTTTCTGGCGATGCTGGAATTGATCAAACAAAGGATAATAAATGTTGAACAAGGAGGAACTTTTCAAGAAATAAAATTAAAATACGCAAAAAATGGATAATATGGAAATGGAAAAATTAAAATCAATTATTGAAAGTTTACTTTTTGTGAGCGGAGAGCCGATTAAGATTTCTTTGCTCGCGAAAATTTCCGGATCCGGAAAACCGGAGATAGAAAATGCTTTGATGATGTTGAAGCAGGAATATGAAGTGCAAAAACGGGGAATGATTATTGTTACTAAAGATGATTATGTTCAGATGGCAACAAGTCCTGATAATTCCGCTTTTGTGCAGCAATTGATGGAGCAGGAGCTCCAAGGGCCACTTTCTGCCGCTTCTTTGGAAGTTTTGTCCATCATTGCTTATGCCGGACCAATCGCGCGTTCTGGGATAGAATCAATCCGAGGAGTGAATTCCAGTTATACTTTGCGCAATCTTCTGATGCGCGGCTTGATTGAAAGAATTGATAATCCCAAGGATGGCCGAGGATATATTTACAAGATTTCTTTTGATTTTTTGAAAAATTTGGGAATCAGTGATGTGAAAAGTCTTCCTGATTATGAAAAGTTGTCACAAGATGAGAAAATTAAAATAGATATTGTTGAAAATAACGAAGCATAAAAGAATTATAAAAAAACAAATATGATGGCATATATTTTAATGATTGCGGTTTTTCCATTAAACTTTCTTTGGTTTTTTCCGGTTGATTTGACCAGTGGCAAACAAGCTGACGCAAAAGTCGCAGAAGAAAAAGAGGTAGCGGGAAAAAATGAATCTGCTAAAACTTTTTCAAAAGAGATTATTCCTCTTCCGCCAGTAATTCAACCAGTTAAAAAAACTGATGCAGGCGATTTGGCGGTTGCCAATGCTCATGCCTCTCTGATTCTAGATGTAGATTCAGGGAATATTTTGCATTATAATAATGGCAAAGAACATCGGCAAATTGCGTCTCTCACAAAACTAATGACGGCTATTCTTATAATGGAAAGAATTAATAATTTAGATGAAGTAATAACTGTTGATGAGGAAGCGGTTATGGTTGAAGGAACGAAAATCGGCTGTCCCAGGTCTGGATATTGTATTAGTCAGCGCCTCCAAGTCGGAGAAAAGATAACGGCCAACAACCTTTTGAAGGCTATGCTAATGAATAGCGCTAATGATTCCGCTATTGCTCTAGCTAAGCATGTCAGCGGAACACAAGAAAAATTTGCCGAGTTGATGAATGAAAAAGCCAAAGAAATGGGGCTGAGTGATTCTCATTTTTGTACTCCATCAGGATTGGAAATTGACGGGAGGGAATCAGAATGTTATTCATCAGCCTATGATATTGCGCGTATTGCTGCTTATTCAATGAAATTCGACACGCTTTGGAAAATTTTCCGCTTGCCGAACGAAACCATAATTACTTCTGCAGATGGAAAATATTCCCATAATATTTACAATACCGATATTGTGTTAAATCAAGTCTCCAATAGTTTAGGCGGGAAAACCGGATTTACTCCATTAGCTGGGTATTCATTTTTGATGGCAGTAACCGATGAGACGAAAAAAAATAAAATTATTGCGGTAGTACTGGACGATCCATATCGCTGGCAAGATATCAAGAAGATGGTTGATTGGACGTTTTCCGCGTTTGAATGGAAATAATAATAATTCGCAAATAAACGAACGAATTAAAAAAAGAATAGGAGCGAATGGGGAAAAATATTCGTAAATTCGTATTCGATTCGTAATTCGTAGAGAATATCATGCAGATTGCGCAAATTCAAACTCTTCCGGAAGTTATTAATATTTTAAAAATTCTTTTCACAGGCCTTTTGGCGTTTCTTTTGGCTTTTGCTCTCACACCTCTCTGGACTCATTTTTTGTATAAATATAAAATTGGAATAAAAATCAAAGAAAAGTCGGTTGATGGGAAAGAATTGGTATTTGTGAATAAGCTTCATGCCGACAAAGCCGGAACTCCAACTATGGGCGGTGTGCTGGTCTGGTTTCCGGTAGCCGGCTTGATTCTGATGTCGCATTATATTTTTCCATGGATTGCGAAATTGTCAGGAATTAATTTTATTGCGAGATTGGATTTTTTTAGCCGGTCCCAAACGTGGCTTCCGTTGTTTGTTCTGGTTACAGCGGGAATCCTGGGACTCTTTGATGATTATATGAGCATCCACGGCTGGGGAAAAAATAAAGGAGGAGGAATGAGATTTATAATGCGTTTCTGGTGGCTATTGTTGATTGCATTGGCGGGTGCTTTGTGGTTTTACTTCAAATTAGAATGGAATTTTATCCATATTCCTGCGATTGGGGATTTTTCTATCGGATTTTGGTATATTCCGGTTTTTGTTTTTGTAATTCTTTTTAGTGCTATTTCGTCCAATGAAACAGACGGTCTAGACGGTCTGAATGGAGGAGTTTTGTTTTTTGCTTTTGCATCTTTCACAATAATTTCTGTTTTCCAAAATAAAATGGATCTGGCTTCCTTTTCGGCGGCAATTGCTGGAGCGCTTTTGGCTTTTCTTTGGTTCAACATTTATCCGGCGCGTTTTTTTATGGGTGATACGGGAGCGATGGCGCTTGGAACCACTCTGGGAGTAATAGCCATGCTTACTAATTCCACAATAGTTTTGTTTATCATAGTTTTTATTTATGTTCTTGAGTCCGGAAGCGTGGTGATACAGCTGACAAGTAAAAAATTGTTCAAAAGAAAAGTTTTTTTGGCGGCGCCGATCCATCATCACTTTGAAGCTAAAGGTTGGCCTGAACCGAAAGTGACGATGCGGGCTTGGATTTTCACGGCGATGACGGCGATTATAGGAGTGATTATTGGGATTTTGGGGATGGGAAAGTAGTGGAGTTACAAGTTATAAAGTTGTAAGGTGAAAAGTTTTTAAGGAAAAATAAATTTTTATTTTATTATTATGAACCTGAGAAAAATACAAGATGCTAATTTAAAAAATAAAAGAGTTTTATTTCGGGCTGATTTTAACGTGGCGGTGGAGAATGGAAAGGTTAAAGAAAGTTTCAAAATCAAAGCGGCGAAAAAAAGCATCGATTATCTGCTTAGTCAAAATGCCAAAGTGGCCTTGATTTCCCATTTGGGGCGTCCGGAAGGAAAAGTTGATCCGGAATTTTCACTAGGTAGAATAGAAAATGATATCGAAAAGATTTTGGGTGTGGAGCTGGCTTTCATTCCTGACTGCATCGGCGATAAAGTCAAAGAAGCGATGGAAAATATAGGAAAACCATCCTTGCCGGCCGACGTGTTGCTTTTGGAGAATGTCCGCTTTTATCCCGGCGAAGAAAATCCGGAAAGTGGGGGAGAATTTGTGAAAGCATTGGCGGAAAACTTTGATGTTTTTATCAATGATGCTTTTTCGGTTTCTCATCGCGATCAAGCTTCGGTAACTGGAGTGGCAAAAATTTTGCCGAGTTTTGCTGGATTTTGGATGCAAAAAGAAATTGAAAATTTGGATAAGGTAAAAAATAATCCGGTTCGTCCTGCCGTGGCGATTATTGGAGGAGCTAAAATTGAAACCAAGTTGCCTTTGATTAAAATTTTTGAAAAAAATTATGACTATGTTTTGGTTGGCGGAAAAGTAGCTGTTGAGGCGATGGATCAAAAAATGCAATTTTCAGAAAAAGTAATTTTGCCGGTTGATTTTGCGCAGGATAAAATGGATATCGGTCCGGAAACAATAAAAAAATTCAAAGAAGTCATAAAAAATGCAAAAACGGTCGTTTGGAACGGCCCGGTGGGAAAGTTTGAAGAAAAACCGTATGACATTGGAACTAATGAAATTCTTGTGGCAGTAATTGAAAGCGGAGCGTTTTCTTTGATGGGCGGGGGGGAATCGGTTGAAATTTTGGAAGAACACAAGGCGATGGATAAAATTTCTTTTGTTTCCACTGGCGGAGGAGCCATGCTGGAATATCTTTCCGGCGCTCCAATGCCCGGCATTGATGCTTTGAAAGATTAATTGGTCCCATCATTATTTTATTCATGCTATAATAAAAGTAGAAATAGAAAATTTATTCAACGATTCGAATCGTTGAATAAATTTCCAAATTATGATTTAATTTATATTGAAATAAATGGCGAAAAGAAATTCAAAATTATCAAAGGCAGAAATTGAAGAAATTTTTTATCAATTATGTCTGGCAATATCAGAAATAAAAAACGCCAAAGAGGCAGCAGAATTTTTGCGTGACTTGCTTTCATATCCGGAAGTGGAAATGGTTGCGAAACGCTTAAAAATAGCCGAACTTTTGATAAATAAAGCGACATATGAAGAGATTATGAATCAGATAAAAGTTTCTGCAGGAACCATTGCCCGCGTGCAAGAATGGCTGAATGTATCAGGTGAAGGATATCGAAATATTATCAGTAAAATAAAAAACAAAAAAATAGACAGAAAAAAAATAAATACCTATCACAATCCAGAGAACTGGGGTTCTCTCAAAAAACGCTACCCGATGTATTATTGGCCGCAGATTGTTTTGGAAAATATAATTGAGAATGCCAATATAAAACAGAAAAAACAATTAAAGTCGGTATTGGGACAGATAGGGAAAATGAAGCAAAAAGCAGAGCTTTATAAAAAAATTAATAAGCTGTTGAAATTCTAGTTGGCTATGAAAGTAACGCGGATATAAAATAGAATGAACTAATTGCCATAAAAACAACAAATAGATATTTATTCAACGATTCGAATCGTTGAATAAATATCTGAAGTGGATGCTAGGTGGTTGTTAGTTGAAATTTTTTTATTAGTTATCATTAGTTTATTTATTGTGCGGGTGTAGTACAATGGCAGTACACGACTCCGCTGGAATTGTCCGCCTTTGGCGGAGGCGGATAAACTCCCCAAGGAAAAGCGGGATTAGTACAGTGGCAGTACATTTGCTTCCCAAGCAAGAGACACGAGTTCGATTCTCGTATCCCGCTCTGAAAAGTTTAAATAAATATCGATAAAAAATGGCTTTAAGTAGCCATTTT
>Ga0172379_10001701_pt1 | contig 42524 bp, 39 predicted proteins | sample GrowelOW334metaG_FD_119756 | JGI IMG/M metagenome (GOLD analysis project Ga0172379, IMG submission 119756) | Groundwater microbial communities from an aquifer near a municipal landfill in Southern Ontario, Canada - Groundwater well OW334 metaG | ecosystem: Environmental > Aquatic > Deep... | reverse complement strand
TGCTTACATTTCAAATACTCATGCTGGTACGACTTCAACTAACGTTGGACTTTATGCCACAGCAACAGGTGGAACGACAGCGAATTATGCAATAATAGTTCCTTCAGGAGGAGGCAGTGTGGGAATTGGGACATCTACTCCTGGGAAAATTTTAGATGTAAATGGAGATATCCTTGTAAATGGGATTACTGTTGGTAGAGGATCAGGGAATATATCTAGTAATCTAGCGATTGGTAATGGTAGTTTATCGGCCAATACGACAGGTCTTGGCAATGTAGCTATAGGTATCGGTACTATGAATGGTTCAACAACAAATTCATATTCAGTTGCCATAGGGGAAGCTGCTTTACAAACAGGAGCTGGTGATTCAGTTGCTATTGGGTCTAGTGCTTTAGCCTTTGCAACTGGAAGTTACAATACGGCTATAGGTAGAAGTGCTTTATATCAAGTAGGTATAGGTCATGATAATGTTTCTATGGGTTTTCAATCCAATCTGGGTTCTGACGAATCAAATAATATTACTATTGGTAATAATATTGGCTCTGTAGGTATTGGTGGAAATAGTAACACTATTATTGGTGACCAAGCATTACTTAGTGGTGCTGCAGGTTCACATAGTGTAATAATTGGAGATAGTGCTGGAAATGCAAATTCTTTATCTTCTGGGTATTCTACTGTCATAGGTTCATTTGCAGGAGCAAGTTCTACAAGTAATAATGCGATATTTTTAGGAAATTATGCAGGGGCATACGAAACAGCAGATAGTAAACTTATAATTGATAGTCTAAACAGAACAACGGAAGCCTTGGGCAGAAGTTCGGCATTGATATATGGAGTAGCAAACGCAACGCCTGCGAATCAGATTTTATCTTTAGGTGGGGGTGGAAAAGTCGGAGTGGGGACTATATCACCGACATACAAACTAACCGTAGCAGGAACAGCTGCAGCAGACGGTGTTCGCTCCGATATGGGTTTTGATGTTTATCAAGTTCCAGATCCAACAGCTCCGACGGGGGTTGTAAGTGCGGGAGGAAGTGTAGACACGGGTACTCACTGGTATTCTGTGACTTATACAACAGCTGTCGGAGAAACTCAATCCACTTATACTGCGGCTGTCATCACAACTACAGCAGGTAATAATACCGTCACTCTAACGATTCCTGTTTCGACAGATCCTCGGGTTACAGGTAGAAAGATTTATAGAAGTAAAGCAAACCAGCCCTCATATGCAGATTTCTTTGTGGCTGCTGTCGCAAATAATACAGCGACAAATTATGTGGATACTGCAGCAGATTCTACCTTGACTGGGTCTTCAAGTGCTGCCTTCTTTAGATCAAATACAACGTCAAAGGGTCTTACTGTTAATGGGACTAATGTTTTTAGTGTTGGTAAATCTATTTTGATTGGAACTGGAACTGGTGGATCTCTAACAACGGGAGGAAGAAATGTTTTGATTGGAGCTAGCACGACAACTGGTATCACTACAGGGAGTAGTAATACCGTTGTTGGATCAAATATCGGCGGACCAACAACTGGAAGTCAAAATACTTTAGTAGGAACTTTTGCAGGTTCAGCTATAAATGCAGGAACTAATAATACTTTGGTTGGAACTTATGCGATGGAATCTCTTAATGGAGCTACCAGAAACTCTGCCTTTGGACAAAGTGCTGGATTGTCTGTTACAAGTGGTACAGGTAATACTTTTATTGGAGATTCTGCTGGTAGCAATGCATCACAATTAACCAACCCTTCTAACTCAATGGCATTAGGTTATCAAGCTTATACTACAGCAAGTAATCAAGTTGTTATCGGTAGTACAAGTGTGACTCATACAGCATTAAATGGTGCAGTTGGGATAGGTCTAGGATTGACAGCTCCAACAGCAACAGCGCTTGATATCTTAAATACAACAACTACAGGTGATGTTGTGAGAATTGTAGATTCAGCAGCAATGACCGCAGGTGCTGGTCTTTTCGTCAATCTTTCAGGGTTGACTCAAGCAGGAGGAACAACGACCGCTGCTGGTATTGAGATTACTTTGACAGGAACAAGTTACAATACTCAACGCTTTATGCGTTTTACAAATACAGCTGGAACTGAAATCGGAAGTATAAACAATACCAATGCTACTACTGTGGCTTATGCCACTTCTTCTGACCGAAGATTGAAAAGTAATATTATAGAGACACATTTTGGTATAGAAGATTTGATGAAAGTAGGAGTTAGAGATTTTACTTGGAACACAGATGGTACACCAGACACTGGTTTTATTGCTCAAGATTTATATGAAATTTATCCAAATGCTGTTACAAAAGGGGATGATGGAATAGAGCCATATGTAGAAGGAGTCACAAATACATGGTCAATTGATTATGGTCGTATTACTCCACTCATTGTGAAATCTATTCAAGATATGAATTTGAAATTACAAGAATTGTCATCATTGGATGTATCTTCTCCGACATCACTTGGTTCATTGATACAAGATTTCTTGGCGAATGTAAGTAATGGAGTAACAGATTTATATGCGAGTGCAATTTACAGTAATGTAATTTATACAGATAAGATAGAAACACAAATGCTCTGTGTCGGAAGTACTTGTGTGACAGAAGAACAATTTTTGGAAATCGTAAATAAAAATGTCACAACAGTGACAAATGGTAATGGTGATTTAACAATTCCTCCTTTATTGGTAGATCCAACTTGTACAGATGGAATCTTAAATCAAGATGAGACTTCTATAGATACTGGTGGAGTTTGTGGAGTAATAAATTCTCTAGCGCCAGCGCCAACACCAGCACCTGATCCAACTCCAACTCCAGATCCAACACCAGCACCCGATCCAACTCCAACCCCCGCTCCCACTCCTGACCCAGCACCTACTTCGCCTGCTAGCTCAGCACCTACGGCTCCAACGCCTCCGACAATTCCCGCTCCAACATCTGATCCAGTAATCTAAAAAAGTATACACTCTCATTTTTAACTTTTAAAATTAAGGTATTGCTTTTTTATATGTATTATAGTAAAGTAATCTCACTAGTCATTTACGACTATTTTTGTTTTCAACTAAAAATTAGTATGCCTACAATAAATCAATTGGTTCGAAAGAGCCGTAAAACAATAAAAAGAAAGTCTAAAGCCGTAGCTCTTGCTCGCGGTTTTAATTCGATTAAAAATAAGCCAGTATTTTACCCAGCTCCATTTAAACGTGGTGTTTGTACAAAAGTTTCTACTACTACTCCCAAAAAGCCTAACTCAGCCCTCCGAAAGATTGCCCGTGTCAGGCTGACAAATGGAATGGAAGTTACTGCTTATATTCCAGGAGAAGGACACAATCTACAAGAGCACTCAGTTGTCATGATTCGTGGAGGACGTGTGAAAGACTTGATCGGAGTTCGTTATCACATTGTTCGTGGACGTCTTGATACAACAGGAGTTGAAAAACGTCGTCAATCAAGAAGTCTATATGGAACTAAAACTCCCAAGGCTGCGGTTAAAAAATAATTACTGATTACTAATTACTAATTACCAATTACTAAAAATGCGAAGAAAAATAAAAAATAGAAATATAGTAGATCCAGATATAATGTACAATTCACAAAAGCTTGCGAAGTTCATTAACAATATCATGCTTCATGGGAAGAAGGAGACTGCTCGTAAATCTGTTTACAAAGCTTTTGAAATAATCAAAGAGAAAACTGGTAATCCAAACCCTCTTGAAATATTTGATACAGCAATCAAAAATGCTGGTCCGATGGTTGAAGTTCGTTCACGACGTATCGGAGGTGCAAACTATCAAGTGCCTCGAGAAGTCCGCCCTGAACGTCGCACTGCTCTTGCAATGCGTTGGATCATTGGTGCGGCTCGTTCAAAGAAAGGTGCTCCAATCCACGTCAAACTCGCTGAAGAACTTATCCTTGCTTCAAAAAACGAAGGAATTGCCATTAAGAAAAGAGATGATACTCACAAAATGGCAGAATCAAACAAAGCATTTGCCCATTTTGCTTGGTAGAAAAAAGCTCCGAAAGGAGCTTTTCTTATACCAGTGCAAAATGGAGCATCCAGCTCTTAGTTTTATGAAATAAAACTTTAGAGTCGGAGTTCCCCATTTTGCTTGGTAGAAAAAAGCTTATATTAAAGCCAAAAATCCCCAATAGGGGATTTTTCTTTTAGTTTTGCCTATTTAAATCTAAGAATTACATCTACGCTATAGCGTAGATTGAATTTTAGTATTTTATAATAAAAAAGGAGATACAGTTATTCACATCTCAGCTATAGCGTAGATGTATAAATGAAGTATAATAATAGTATGGAAGGAAGAAAAAGAAGATTAAGATATAAAGGAGTGGAGGTAAACGCATTTGGTTTACCAATTTTGTATTCGAATGATGTTAAAAAACAAAATAGAATTGTTAAACGAAAATATCTTCAATCATTCATCTCTGATTTTAAAGTAAGTGACTCCAAAAATTTACTTTTGATTTACGATATCCCAGAGGTGATGAAAAAAGAACGGGATTGGTTTCGTCGCCAACTTATAACTTTTGGTTTTATTATGATTCAAAAAAGTGTTTGGGTTGGACCTTCTCCACTCCCAAAGGAATTTTTAGACTATTTAAGAAAAATCAAAATAGGGGATAATTTCAAGACTTTTAAATTAGAAAAAGGATACGAAAATAAAAAATAGGTAGATAATATACACCAAAATCCAACATCTACGCTATAGCGTAGATGAAAATTTTAAGTACACATATTTACGCTATCGCTGATATATGTAAAATTATTTGGTTTGGGTTTTAAAATCTTGACAAACTTCATAATTGATGTAGTCTTAAGACAAATATAGTAAAGAAAATACTAATCAAAATTAAATAATGTATGAAAAACACAGTCAATGCCCGTGAATTATTTTTGCTTTGTGCTTTAAGGAATGGAATCGTCAAAGCAAAAAATCTTAGTGTATACGATTGGACTTTAAGACACTTTTGGTTTGTTCAAGAAATGGTTCTTGAATTAAAAAAAGGTGAAAGTCTGAAAGTGGTACAAAATTTAGCAACTGATAAGGCTAGATTAGAGGTCCCTTCTCAGCAAGTAAAAGAAAGAAATTTCTATATAAGAGAAGGAGATTTCTCTACTTTATGTGATTATGATGAAGATCTTTCTTGGTATCAACCAAGCACATCAGTTTCTCCTTCAATTTCAGATTGGGAGTATAAAGGAAATTTTGAACTTTCTATACCCCTTACTGAGAAAGAGAAACATATCCTCACTTATTATGGAGGTAGGTAGTTGATTAATTAACTGAATTGTTAAGGCCGTCTAATTTGGGACGGCTTTTTTATTGCAAAAAATTGGTAAATGTTGTATATTCATATGACAAAAGACTTATTGTCTACCTGTAAAAATCAGGTAATTTTATTTTTAGCAACATAATTATATATATGGAAAGAGATTATCCACTAGAGAAAGTTAGAAACATAGGAATTATTGCCCACATTGATGCGGGGAAAACAACGACGACAGAGCGTGTGCTTTTTTACACTGGCGTATCACACAAAATAGGAGAAGTTCATGATGGGGAAACTACCACAGACTGGATGGAACAAGAACGTGAACGTGGTATTACTATTACTTCTGCTGCTGTTACTTGTTTTTGGACACCAACTTATACTTCAATAACTGATAAATCAAAAAAACATCGTTTTAATATTATTGATACACCTGGTCACATCGACTTCACAGTTGAAGTAAAGCGCTCACTTCGCGTTCTTGATGGAGCTGTTGTTGTCTTTGATGGCGTGGCTGGCGTTGAACCACAATCTGAAACAAACTGGCGTTATGCCGATGAAGCCAAAGTTCCTCGAATTTGTTTTATAAATAAATTAGATAGAATAGGCGCATCTTTTGAACATTCGTATCAAACAATCTTAGACCGTCTGACAAAAAAGGCGATTAGAATGCAAATTCCAATTGGTCTTGAAGAAAATCATGAAGGAGTTGTAGATCTTCTAAAAATGAAAGCGTATTATTTTGAAGGAGAAATGGGGAACAAAGTTATTGAAAAAGAAATACCGGAGAATTTACTTTCTGATGCTAAAAAGTACCATGCTGAATTGATTGAAAAAATCGTCGAGCAAGACGATAAAACCATGAATGAATATTTTGAAGGAAAAATTCCAGATATTGAAACATTAAAGAAATTAATGAGAAAAGGAGTAATTGCAAATGAAATTTTCCCAGTATTTGCAGGATCGGCACTAAAAAACAAAGGAGTTCAATTAGTCCTTGATGCCGTTATTGATTATCTTCCTTCTCCTCTTGATATTCCCGCAATCGGAGGTATTAATCCAGAAACTGATGAAGTTATTGAACGCAAGGCATCAGACTCTGAACCATTCTCAGCACTGGCTTTCAAGGTTGCCACCGACCCATTCGTAGGTCAGATTATTTTCTTCCGAGTTTACTCTGGATCTTTGTCTGCTGGAAGTTATATTTATAATCCTCGTACTCGCAATAAAGAACGTATTGGCCGAATCTTGCGTATGCATGCCAATGATCGTGAGGAAGTAAAGAAAGTTTACGCAGGGGAAATAGCCGCCGCTGTCGGTCTTAAAGATACTATCACTTCAGATACAATGTGTGATGAAGAGCACCCAATAGAACTTTACCGTATCGTCTTTCCAGAGCCAGTTATTTCTCTACGTGTTGAACCAAAAACAAAAGCAGACCAAGAGAAAATGGGCATGGCTCTTTCAAGACTTGCTCAAGAAGATCCAACTTTCCGAGTTACTACAGACGCTGAAACAAACGAGACAATTATTGCAGGAATGGGAGAACTTCACCTTGAAATTATTGTTGATCGCATGAGACGTGAATTTTCCGTTGAGACAAATGTTGGTAAACCTCAAGTTGCATATCGTGAGACTATTACTGGAGAAGCAGGAACTGAAGGTAAATATATTAAACAGTCAGGTGGCCGCGGTAACTATGGTCACGTCAAGATTAAAGTTAAACCAATGGATATGACCATTGACCCCGAAGATTTACCAAGAAATACAAAAAGAGAAAAAGGTTTTGAATTCATTAATACGATTAAAGGAGGAGCAATTCCACAAGAATATATTCCTGCCTGTGAAAAAGGATTTAAAGAAGGACTCGACAGAGGAGTTTTGGCTGGCTTTAAATTGGTAAATGTTTCAGTTGAACTTTGGGATGGATCATATCACGATGTTGACTCAAACGAAATGGCTTTCAAAATTGCGGCTTCGATGGCAATGCAAGATGCATGTAAAATGGCTCGCCCAGTGATTCTTGAACCTATGATGAAAGTTGAAGTTGTAACTCCAGATAAATTCATGGGAGACGTGACAGGAAGTTTGTCATCAAAACGTGGATTGATTGAAGGAATGGAAGCTCGTGGAATGAACCAAGCTGTGAAAGCTATTGTTCCTCTCTCTGAAATGTTTGGATACATGACAACTCTTCGTTCTATGACTGAAGGTAGAGCATCATTTACAATGGAATTCATCCGCTATGATATTGTTCCACAAAGTGTTGCTACAACAATTATTGAATCAAGAAAATAATATATGAATAAAATGCCCCGCGACGAAAGTCGCGGGGCATTTTACTATTTTTATTTTTTATATAAAAATGCTAAAATAGTATAATATTATTAATTAAACTTTCCTAAATATGAAAAATCAAAAGGAAAATATTGGGGTTGTTGTTTCTTTTATTGTTGTTGCTTGTGTTGTTGGTCTTGTTATTTATATTCTTATGAATAAAAAAGTAGATGTTGATTCTAAATCGGATAATAAAAATAGAATTACAGAAAACCAAAATACTAATCAAACAAAAAATGAGACAGATGCAACAAAAGAAGAATCAAATACCCCCACAAATAAAATGGAAACAAATTCAAAAATTTTAAATGATTTTACTCCAGTTTCAAAAGTATCAAAATTAGAGAAGATTGATTTAGTTGTTGGTAGTGGAGAAGAAGTCAAGACAGGAGCTACTGTTAGTGTTCATTATGTTGGGGCTATCGCAGCAACAGGTGACATTTTTCAAAGTTCAAAAGATTTTGGTCCTACTCCTGTAACATTTCCACTTAGTGGTGTGATAAAAGGTTGGACAGATGGTATCCCAGGAATGAAGGTTGGTGGTACCCGTAGATTAATGATACCCGCTGATCAAGCCTATGGAGCAAATCCTCCCGGAGGATCTGGAATTCCAGCTAATGCCGACTTGGTTTTTGATGTTGAGTTGAAGGCAATAAATTAATTATGAAAAGAATAAAAGATTTATTTTTAAATAAAATTCTTAAAAAGAAGCGGATTTGGATTCCGCTGGCTATTGTTATAATTGTTGGTCTTTTCTTTTTATTAAAACCAGATAATAATGCGAAAAATACAGTTACAGACATAGCTAAATATACTGATTTAAAGGAGACAGTTCTTGCTACAGGGCAAGTTGTTTCAAGTACAGATCTTGATTTATCTTTCAATACAAACGGAGTGGTTAAATCAATAAAAGTTAAAGTAGGTGATAAAGTAAAGAAAGGTCAGATTCTTGCAACTCTTGATCAATCATCAGCTCTTGCGACACTTACTTCTGCTCGTGGAGCGCTTGCTGCTGCAAATGCAAGATATAAGAGGACTCTTGAAGGTGCGACAACTGAAGAAATTACTTTATCTAAAATTATCCTTGATCAAACAAAAATAACTCAAGATACACTTATCGAAAATGCTTATCAAAATCTTTTAAATTCTACATTAGAAGTAACTTCTTATCCTTTCTCAAAAGATTTTACTCCGCCAGCTCTTAGTGGTAATTATAATTTAGGGAAAGAAGGTCAGATAATAATTTCAGTTGGATTAAATGGTAATACTTTCAAAACAAAAGGTTTAATTGAAACAGAAGGTGATGTTTCTATCACTACTCCTCAGAAAATAGGGAACTCAGGGGTCTATATTCAATTTCCAGAAGATATAAATTTAAATTACACTGATTGGATTATTGAAATACCAAACAAAAAAGCTGTAAATTATTTAACAAATTATAATGCATATCAGGCGGCACTTTCACAGGCCAAATCTGCCATAGATCAGAGAACCGCAGAACTTGCTTTAAAACAAGCCTCTGCTCGTCCTTCCGATATCGACTTGGCAAATGCCGATATTCTTTCAGCTGAAGGGCAATTTCAACAAGCTAGTGCTAGATACAATGATACTGTAATTATTGCACCTCAAGATGGCACTATTACTAGTATCGATATTAAACCAGGTGAGTTAGCTCAAGCACTCAAACAAGCTATTGTTCTTCAAGATGTTTCGAATATTTATTTAGAAGCAAATATAAATGAAGCCAATATTGCAAGTATTACACTTGGAATGCCAGTCGATATCAACTTCGATGCATTTGGTTCTGATAAAATTTTTAAAGGTAGTATTACAAAGATAAATCCATCTTCTACTTTGGTTTCAGGAGTTGTTAATTATAAAATTACAGCAAATGTAGATCAATCTATTGATGTACGTCCGGGAATGACAGCCAACATGACGATTAAAGCTCAAGAAAAAAATCATATTTTAGCTGTTCCGTCTCGTGCAATATTAACTGATACAAACGGAGCAAAAACAATTCGTATTGTAACTGATGCAAAAACCAAAAAATTTAAAGAAGTAAATATAACTACAGGGTTAGAAGGAGATGGAAGTTTGGTAGAAGTTATAAGTGGATTAAAAGAAAGTGATGAATTTGTGGTTTTAATTAAAACGAAATGATGTTAATAGAACTTAAAAATATCATAAAAGATTATAACAATGGAGGAGTCATTACTCATGTTCTCCATGATATAAATCTAAAAGTGGAAGAGGGTGAGTTCATGGCTATAATGGGGCCTTCTGGTTCAGGTAAGTCAACTCTTATGCATACGATTGGATTTTTAGATCGACCATCATCTGGCGATTATTTTTTTGATGGAGAAGATACAAAAGATTTTACCGATGATGAATTGGCTCGTATTAGAAATGAAAGAATTGGTTTTGTTTTTCAATCTTTTAATTTATTACCTCGTACAACTGTTCTCGACAATGTAATGTTGCCACTTCTATATAGTGGTTCTAAAAATAATCATGAAAAAAGAGCAAAAGATGCACTCGTTGCGGTAGACCTTGGAGAGCGATTGCACTTTATGAGTAATCAAATCTCTGGCGGGCAAAAACAACGCGTCGCGATTGCTCGGGCTCTTGTGTGTGATCCGAAAGTTATTTTTGCCGATGAGCCGACAGGGAATTTGGACTCAAAAAGTGGTAGTACAGTTATGCATATACTTGAAAAATTAAATCAAGAAGGTAAAACTATTATTCTGGTCACTCACGATGTCAATGTGGCTCTTCACGCAAAAAGAGTAGTTACAATTAGAGACGGTGAGATAGTTTCTGATAAAAAAGTAGAAGAAGGTGAAAGAAAACACTCAACAAAAGTGGAGACTGATTAAGTTATGAAGAACTTTTTATCTGAAATAAAAAATACCATAAAAAATTTACTTTCAAGAAAAGGTAGATCTTTTTTAACTATTTTAGGAATTGTTATAGGTGTTGCTGGAGTGATAATAATTATTTCACTTGGTGCTGGAGCTCAGTCTCTTGTGCTTGGACAAATTACAAAATTAGGGACTAATTTGGTTGGAGTCTTACCAGGACAAAGCAATGAGAATGGTCCACCTGCGGCTGTTTTTGGTATTCAAATAAAAACTTTATCGCAACGTGACCTAGAGGCTATTAAAGATAAAAATAAAGTTCCATACGCGACCGCTGTGGCAGCTTTTGTAAATGGTAGTGCGACAATAATATCAGGACATGAAAGTGTAGACACAAGCTTTGTAGCAACCGATGGAACTTATCCAAAAGTTCAAAATGTTGAAATGGATAAAGGGGAATTTTTTTCTGAAGAAGAAAGTAATACAGGTAGCAATGTCATAGTCCTTGGTTATGATGTTGCCGAGAGTCTTTTCCCTGACGGAGAACCACTTGGTCAAATTGTCAAAATTAAAATTCCAAATAATAATTCAATAATAAATGAAGAAGTAGGGAGTATTCCTTTTAGGGTAATTGGAGTTCAGAAAAAAATGGGAACGGTTGCTTTTCAAAATCAAGATGACCAAGTATTTATTCCTTTTTCTATTGGACAGCGTCAATTACTTGGAATTGATTACATTCAATTTATTCGTATAAAAGTTGATGACGCAACCAATGTAAAATCAACAATTTTAGATGTGACTCGTGTTCTTCGTGAACAACATAGAATTACAAATCCTACGGATGATGATTTTTCTGTTCGTGATTTAGCGGATGCTATAAAATTACTTACAGGAATTACGGGAACTTTGAGTTTGTTTTTGAGTTTGATGGCTGGCATATCTCTTGTCGTTGGTGGTATTGGAATAATGAATATTATGCTTGTGACTGTATCCGAGAGAACTCGTGAGATAGGGCTTCGAAAAGCAATTGGTGCAACTCGAAAAAATATTCGCAATCAATTTTTATTTGAGTCCATAGTTTTAACCTTATCAGGTGGAGTGCTTGGAATTATTTTAGGTATATTAATTTCTTATTTGATTGCTTTAGGAGCACGTTTTGCAGGTTATGATTGGGCTTTTATTATTTCTCCAGTTGCAATTATTTTAGCCGTAGCTGTTTCCATTATTACTGGAGTAGTTTTTGGTTTATATCCAGCACTTAAAGCCGCCAAATTAGACCCTATTGATGCACTTAGATATGAATAATAAATATTTCAAACAAGCTATACGTGGAGTCAGATCAAATCCTTCAAGGACATTTTTAACAACGCTTGGCATCATGATTGGTATTGGAACTGTTATTCTTGTTCTATCAGCGGGGGAAGGATTTAAGAGTTATATCAATGCACAAGTAGATGCTTTTGGTTCAAATGCTGTTATTATTCAAACTTCTCTTCCTGCTTCAACAAAAGCTCGATCAGGAGGGAACACTTCTACTTCAAGTGATCCAAATAGTCCAGCTTCGAATGCTGTTCCAATCACAACTCTTAAAATTCGTGATGTAGAAGATATAAAAAATATTCCAAATATTAAAAATGCTTATGGGGCTTCTATTGGTCAGCAAGTTGTTTCATATAAAAATGTTTCCAAAAATGTTTATATTTTTGGTGCATCTGCTGCTCGTTTTGATATTGATAAAGGAATCATCGAAAAAGGAAGAGGATATTCTGAACAAGAAGATAAAGCTCTCGCCCAAGTCGCTATTCTTGGCAATACTATTGCTACTGATTTATTTGGAGATGCTGATCCACTTGGAAAACTAATAAGAGTAGGTAATTATAATTTTGAAGTTATTGGAGTTTACGAAAGAAAAGGAAGTCTTGGTCCAATGAATGATGATCAACAAGTTTTTATCCCAGTTACAACTCTTCAGAAGAAAATTCAGGGTATTGATTATCTTATTTATTCAGTCGTAGAACTTGTAGACAATTCCAAAGCAGATACGACTTCACTTGATATTGTAGATGTACTTCGTAATAATCATTATATCACTGACCCATCTAAAGATGACTTTAAAGTTCAAACATCAAAAGAAAGTTTAGGAACCTTTGATACAATTCTAAGTGCGGTTACATTTTTACTTATTGCGATTGCTTCTATTTCACTTTTAGTTGGGGGAGTGGGAGTTATGAATATAATGTATGTTATCGTGACAGAGCGAATTGGAGAAATAGGATTGAAAAAAGCACTTGGAGCTCGTAACCGTGATATTCTCTATGAATTTTTAATTGAGTCAGCATTACTGACGATTATTGGTGGTGTTATTGGAATTATTGGGGGAGCTTTTGGGGCTTTTATTATTTCTAAAATTGCTCAAAGTTTTGGTTTAGACTGGGATTTTATAATACCACTTTGGGGGGTTATTTTAGCTGTCTCGGTCTCTGCAATTATTGGAATAGTTTTTGGAGTTTTTCCAGCACGAAATGCAGCTCGCTTAAATCCAATTGAAGCACTCAACAAAGAATAGTTTCCCATAGGTCAGACCTATGGGAAACTCTGATATTGTGTTAGAATATTATATATGTCTACTAGGGATAAAATTTTGGAGGCAAATGAATATTATCATTTATATAACCGTGGAAATGGAAAACACGAAATATTTTTAGACAAAAATGATTATGATCATTTTATAAAACTTTTATTTATTTGTAATTCAGAAAATAAATTTGTTTTCCGTGAGTCAATAGTAGAACCTAAAATAGATGCTTTTGATTATGAAAGGGGAGACCCAATGGTTTCTATCATTTCTTGGGTATTAATGCCGAACCATTTTCACATAGTTTTAATTTCCCATAGGTCTGACCTATGGGAAAAAGAAATTAATCCGATTACGGAGTTTATGAGGAAAGTTTCTACTGCTTATGTCATGTATTTTAATAAAAAATATAAAAGGACTGGCTCATTATTTGAAGGTAAATTTAAATCGAAACATATTGGGGAGGAAAATTATTTTAATTATATTTTTTCTTATATACATTTAAATCCCATAAAACTAATACAAAAAGATTGGAAAGAAAAAGGAATTTTAAATAAGAATAGGGCAGAGGATTTTTTAAAAAATTATGATTATTCCAGTTTCCATGATTATTTTGGAGAAAAAAGAAAACAAAACAATATTATTGAACAGAATTCTATTCCTGAGTATCTCCATTGCAATCACGTAAAAGAACTATTTAAATGGATTATAAACCCATAGGTCTGACCTATGGGAAACTGTGACTTTTAGGTGTCTGTAAATAGGTGATAAATTGGCTCTTTTTGGGTAGGGCATTTTTGTGATACAATAGGTAAATGGAAACATTTTTAAAAGACAAAAAAATAAGCATTTCGGTTTTTATATTATTAGTAGTGGTTTCATTATTCACTGTCGCAAAATTAGTTAATGAAGTTAAGTCGAGTTCTTATGTTGGTCGTGGTAATCAACCTGCCAATGTTATTTCGGTCAATGGTAGTGGAGATGTAGTTGCTGTTTCTGATATCGCATCTTTAAATGTAAATTTAACAAAAGATGGTGTAACAGCAAAAGAAGCACAAGATTTATTGAATGAATCAATAACAAAAACATTGACTTACCTTAAGGATCAAAAAATAGAAGAGAAAGATATTAAATCAGAATATGGTGGACTTTCTCCCAAATATTCATATGAGAGGTGCTATACATATCCATGTCCTACAAATGCAAAAATAATAGGTTATACTGCAACTCAATCAATCACAATTAAAGTTCGCGTAGTTGATAATGCAAGTTTGATTCGTACAGGACTTGCAGAGCTTGGAATTACTGACATCAGTGGTCCAACATTTTCAATTGATAACGAAGAAGGATTCAAAGATGAAGCTCGCTCAAAAGCTATTGCAGAAGCTCGAACAAAGGCAGAAATTCTCGCAAAGGAGCTCGGCGTTAAACTAGGTAAAGTTGTAAACTTCTCAGAAAATACTGGTGGAAATTATCCAATGTATGAATCAAAAGCTATGATGGCTGGTGACTCAGCTGATGTCTCAGCTCCTGTCTTGCCAAAAGGGGAGAATAAAATAACTTCAAATGTAACTATTTCATACGAGATAAGGTAAAAAAGGGTTAAATGCCCCGGGCCTTCGGCCCGGGGCATTTTGTTTTTAACCACAAAATCCACATTGACAATAAGTAGTATATTATGATATAATATAGGTATAAGTTAGATTATTAAGTTTTTAATATAAATATAAAATATGAAGAAATATTTAGGTTTTCTTATTGTTTTAACTCTCTTTGTTTTAGGAGCTTCAAATGCTCAAGCTACTTCTGTTCCAAGTGTATGTGCTTCAACAGCGACGCCATCAATAACAGTTCTTTCTCCAAATGGAGGAGAAGTATATCAATCTGGACAACAAATTACAGTTAAGTGGAAGAGTTGTAATTCTACTGTAGCTAATGTTCTTATTGGGCTTCGATCTACTGTTCTAAACGAAGGAGTTGAGATAACTACTACACAAAATGATGGAGAAGAAAAAGTAACCCTTCCCACATATATGGGGCAAGGAAATCAACCTTTAGTTTCAGGTAATTACTATAAAATTGGAATTGAATTAGGTGGAAATCCTAATTGGAGTGATAATTCTGATAATACCTTTACCATAAATTCTTTATCCACATCGACAATTCTTCCCGATGGATGTAATTCATCTGTGGGCTTTAGTGCTACAACAGGACTTCCTTGTTTTATAGATACAAATTCTACTACTGCCATAAGTAAAAATACTACGGTCTTAAACGGAAGACTAATTGCAAACGCTCCAACAGAAGTCTACTTTAAGTACAAAAAAGCAGGTAATGGAAATGAGACGTTATATACAACTAAAATAATTAAACAAACCAATGGAATTTTCTCTTATACACTTTCAAATTTATTATCAAATACCTCGTATGAATTTAGAGCATGTATGTATTATATGGGAGCTGAAAGATGTGCAAAACTGTTAACATTTAAAACTCTTCCTTCTTCTGATATTCAAACAGAAGAGACAGTTGATCAAGTGTCGGTATATCCATCTGGTTGTAACTCTTTGGTAGGGTATAGTTACACTACAGGGGTAAAATGTAGTAGTGTAAATTGTTCTCTTTCCCAATCAGGTTGTAGCGGAGTAATTGCACCTGCAAATACATCTGTAAGTACACCTGCAAGTACTCCAACAAAAGTATCTATGAATAGAATTCTAAAAGTTGGTACAAAAGGAGAAGATGTGAAAACTCTTCAATCATTTTTAAATCTTACTGCCGATGGAAGTTTTGGTCCAAAGACGATGAATGCCGTTAAATTATTTCAACAAAAAAATAGTTTAACTGCTGACGGAATCGTTGGTCCAAAGATGATATCGTTATTTAAATAAATATGCATGAAAAATCCCGCCTTGGCGGGATTTTTCATGCATACCCCCCCCGTATTGCGCTATTTATATAATAGTGGTATATTATATGTATTACACCCCCCGGGTGTTTTTTACTAAGACTTAAGAATAATTATCTATGAATAAAACTATTGAATACATAAAAGAAGTGATAGCCGAGGCAAAGCATGTGACGTGGCCAACACGTAAGCAAACAATATTTTTTACTATTGCAGTTTTAGCTGTTTCCATAATCATTGCTTACTACCTCGGGTTACTTGATTTCTTATTTAGTAATGGTCTTAAATTTTTAATTACTAACTTTTAAAACATTTTCTAATGGCTTTTTCTAATCACTAGAACCTAGCTACTAGAACCTAATCATATATATGGCAAAACAAGAACTAAGAGGAGAGAGAAATTGGTATGCGATTCACACATATGCAGGATATGAAAATGCAGTTATGCGTAATTTGAAGCAACGTATTGATTCACTTGGGATGAATGACAAAATTTTTTCAGTTATTGTTCCTGTTGAGAAAAAAATAAAAATCAAAGCCGGAAAGCGTGTTGAAGTTGAAGAAAAAGTCTACCCTGGTTACGTCCTTGTGGACATGATAGTAGATGACAATTCTTGGTACGTAGTCCGCAATACTCCACGTGTGACTGGTTTCGTCGGCGCAGGAGTTAACCCAGTGCCACTAAATAAAAATGAAGTCGATGAACTCTTTGGCCGAATGGACAAGGTAGACAGTAAGAATAAACATCAGATTGACATTGAAGTAGGGGAAATGGTTCGTATTGCCGATGGTCCATTTAAAGATTTGGAAGGTAAAGTAAACGATGTAGACCGTGAACGTGGAAAGATAAAAGTTTTGGTTTCAATGTTTGGCCGTGAGACACCAGTCGAATTAGACTTCTTGCAAATCAAGAAACTTTAATATAATATAAGTCTGTTACGCTTCGCTTCAAATTATTAAGTATTCTCTATAAATTAGTTTGATTTCGATTATTAATTAGTAATTGTTAATCATTAATTATAAAACTATGGCCGCAAAAAAAATTACAAAGAAAGTAAAATTACAAATCCCAGCCGCAAAGGCAACCCCAGCACCACCACTTGGACCGGCACTCGGACAAGCAGGAGTAAACATCGCAGAATTCTGTCAAAAGTTTAATGCGATGACCGCAAAAGATGCAGGAGAAATAGTTGGAGTTGTTATTTCAGTTTACGAAGATCGTACTTACGACATCAAAGTCAAAACTCCTCCAGTTGCAGGACTCATATTCAAAGCTGCTGGAATTGAAAAAGGTTCTGGTAAACCAAACACTTCAAAAGCTGGAAAGATAACAAAAGCTCAAGTTAAAGAAATTGCGATGAAAAAGATGGTTGACCTAAATGCTAAAAATATCGAAGGAGCAATGAAGATAGTAGAAGGTTCCGCTCGTTCAGCAGGTATCACAATCGAAGGATAATAAATCACTCTAAAAAACCTCCCGCTTGGGAGGTTTTTTAATAATAGCCCTAAGTCCGACTTAGGGTCATGTATTGACAATGTATACACATTGTATATACTATGAATATGACTACTATAAATATAAGAATCGATGAAAATATAAAGAATAAAGCAACAAAGACTTTTGCAAGTATGGGGCTCGATGTTTCTTCTGCTGTGAAGTTGTTTTTACATCAGTCTATTTTAGAACAAAGAATTCCTTTTGAGATTAGAACTGTGAATGGGTATACGATGGCAGAGGAAGATGAAATGTTAAGACAAGTTAATCAAGTCAAAGAAGATATTAGAACAGGGAAGGCAAAGGGTTATAAAAGTATAAAAGCTATGCACAGAGATATCTTATCTAAAAATGCTTAAAGCTATTTATACAAAGAAATATGAGAAATCTTTAAGAAAATATAAAGAATTACAAAAATTCTCTGTTTCAAAATTAGAAGATGTTTTAATAAAATTACAAAATCAAATTCCACTAGATAAAAAATTTCAAGACCATCCACTAAATGGAAAATTGTCTCACCAAAGAGAGTGTCATATTTATCCAGATATATTGCTGGTTTATGAAGTAGTAAAAGGGGAATTGATACTTGTATTAGTAAATTTAGGTTCTCATTCAGAATTGTTTAAATAAAATTTTCTAAAAATTCCCACATGTTAGACATGTGGTAATTTTTATGATTATAAGTAATTAATTGACAAAACGGTCTTTTTCCTATAAAAATAGGGCAAAGATAAATGTCACTTGAAATATAAACCCTTAAAACCCCCACAAAACATGAGAACTACAAAAAATTCCCCAAGACAGGCTCAGGTCATAATTGGTGAAAAGCTCAAGGCCATTTTATTAAAAGATAATGGTAAAAATCGCATTTCTTTTTCATATTGTGAAAAAGAAGAAGAGCACATAGGCCTAAAAATGGCTTGGACTAGCGATACGTATTTTTCCGCTTCTAAGACATTTTTATCTTTACATTTTCCCGGACTTTTGATTGGGGAAGGTAAAATGATGAATACCATTATTGTAAGTCTTCACCAAATTACTCATAGTTCAATTCATCAAGAAATACGATTCTATTACGATGAAAATTGTAATGGGGATAAAATCTCCATAAATCATGTTGATGAAATACTTGAAGAACTTAAGTTGAACGGTAAAACCAACGGAAATTTAAAGGAAGATAATGAAGATGAAAAAGTTGTTGAGCCGATTGAACAAATTTCTGCTTTGGACAAAAAAGATGAAAAATCTATGGTGAAAGAAAAGAAAGAACCAAAATTCTTACTGAAAAGTTTCTTCTCACATTTGCTTGATTTTGAAGCAAGCCTGGAAGTTCCAATTTTACAGAACTTACCAGAATTGTTTATTCTGGAAGTTAATGACAGGGTAAACCATTTAACTTGCCGGTATGATATTGTTGCCTCCAAATTAGAAACCGCAATTTGTTGGCATCTTAAGAGGACTTATAAAGTTGCTCCGGTTGTTGCGCGTGATGGGGATAAGGTTATGATTGATTATTCCTTGTCACAAAAAAAGGGGAAAGAAAGAATGATTACTAACCGAGCTTTTTGCTTAGCCCCAATTGAACAAACGACAATTTCTGACATGAAAAAACGCCTTCACCGGGTATATTTTTCAGCTGAGCCAATTGTGGAGAAGACTGATGGGTACTTTTGTATAAAGTATCAATCCAATCGTGCAGAGCAAGCCACAAAAACTGTCCACACAATTATTTCTGAGATGGGGTGGAGATCTAAAATTGATGAGGGTAATTTATTGGTTTTTCCAGGTTCAGTTTCGTCGGTCGTTCCATCTGAAATTCCAGCAGTTGAGCCAGTTGCTTCGATTGACCGGTCAGAAACACCAGCTTTACACACCAGTCGTGATGATTTCGACCTTAAGATATCACCACCCAAAACGCCATTTGTCATCACTGGAACAATAGAAGAAGTTCTGGCCGAGATTAAAACCCGGTATGAGGATAAGGAGTTTTATGATCTTCTTTCTGAAGAAACAAAAAATAAAGCTTATTTTGTTTCGGAAGAGTATCGTAAGAAAAACAACGCTGAGGATTACATGAGGGCGTTGCTTGATTACGTAGAAAAAAATAAATAATTTATGTTTAACTAATTTAAAAAATGCGAGCACTAGTGCTCGCATTTTCTTTTATCTATTTTTAGAAATTATAGAACCTAATCACTAGAAACTAGAACCTAATTATTTATTTCTGAACTCTTTCTACGTAATCACCAGTTTCAGTATTTACAATTACTTTGTCGCCCATTTCAATAAAGAAGGGGACTTGAAGCTTTACTCCATTTTCAAGTGTTGCGAGTTTTCCTCCACCTGATGCAGTACTACCTTTGATTGATGGAGGGCAATCTTTAATTGTAAATTCCATTTTTATAGGCAAAGATACTTTTATAATTTGGTCAACGCCGTCATTGTCCCAGACCATCGCTGTGGCGTTTTCATTGGCTTTTAAGAATTTTGCAGTATCACCGACAATTTTTTCATCGATTTTAAATCTATCTTTTGGATCAGTTGGATTTGAAAACCAGTATTCACCCTTACTTTCATATAAAAATTTCACCTCTTTTTTACTTATCTCAGCTTCATCGGCTTTATCGGAAGCATGAAAAACAGTATTCCAGGTACGGCCAGAAAGTAAACTTTTTAGTTTAACTTGGTTTTGAGGTTTACGTTGTTGAGTGCGAGCCACATGGTTTTCCATGACCTCACAAGGTTCATCTTCGTAAATTATTATTTTTCTTTCACGAATTTCACTATATTCAAGCATAAATAGTTTTAAAGTATTAAAGTTTATAAAGTTATAAAGACACCCGCAATATACCAAAAAGATATTATAAAGTCCACACTTTAGAAACTTTATAACTTTCTACTTGATAACTAGCCTATTCTCCAGAAGAGGCTACCTGTATTTCTCCAAAACGATTACGGACTTCTTTTAGGATTTCCTCGGAGAGTTTTTTGTTGTCACGGAGGAATGTGCGAGCAGCATCGTATCCACGTCCGAGTTTTATTTCTTCCACAGGGCCTTTTTCTTTTTGCTTCGCAGTTCCTAGGTAGGTGAATATTGCTCCGCTTGATTTACTAATGATTCCAAGTTTTTCTCCGAGAGCCATTATTTCTCCCTCACGAGAAATTCCTTCACCATAAAGTATATCGAATTCTGTTTGTTTAAATGGAGCAGCAACTTTATTTTTTACTACTTTCACACGAGTACGACTTCCCACAACTTCTTCACCTTTTTTGATTTGGGCAATACGACGAATATCTAGGCGGATTGTTGTATAGAATTTTAAAGCTTTTCCTCCTGGAGTTGTTTCAGGATTACCAAACATTATTCCTATTTGCATACGAATCTGATTTATAAATATCACAACTGTTTTTGAGTGGGCAACAATGGCGGTTAGTTTACGAAGAGCTTGCGACATCAACCTCGCTTGTTTACCGACATGTGATTGGCCCATATCTCCTTCGATTTCGTCTTTTGGGGTAAGTGCAGCCACAGAGTCAATAACCACGACATCAATTTTTCCAGAGCGAATTAAACTCTCTGTGATTTCAAGTCCTTGTTCACCATTATCTGGTTGAGAGATAAGAAGCTCTTTTATATTGACCCCAAGCTTTCCTGCGTAATCAGGATCCATGGCATGCTCAGCATCGATATACGCACAAACACCACCCTTTTTCTGGGCTTCAGCCACGATGTGAAGGGCAAGGGTAGTCTTTCCTGAGGACTCTGGTCCATAGATTTCTATCATACGGCCTCGAGGCACACCGCCTACTCCAAGAGCCATATCGAGCCCTATAGAACCAGTAGGGATGACATCGATGTCGACTTTAGGAGTATCGCCCAACTTCATGATTGCTCCTTCTCCAAACTTTGTCTGAATTGATTTTATTGTATCTTCGATCGCACCCCCCATTTCTTTTGGAGCTTTTTTTGCTTTTTTTTGCATAATTATTAATTCTTATTAATTCTTAATTATCTAACAATGCGATCGCCGGCGCATTTTCACTCTTTACTAACTCAAATTTTTTTATTGCAGTCTTACCAAATTTATCACGAGCATCTAGGGTTACGATTGAAAATCCTGGAAGTATAGCGATTGATTCAGAAAAATTACCTTCTTTATCAATAAATATTTCTCTACCGTTTAGAGTTATGTGTGTAGCTTTGGAAGCGATACCCTCAACTACAGCCAAAGAAGAATCATCTTTTTGTGTTATTGTTGCTTTGATCTCTACTCCTTTGACCAAGAAAAACATTTTTTCATAACTAAAAAATAAAATAAACGAAAACAATGCAACGCAAGATATTATTCCTAGCCACCATTTCATATTTTTATTTTTTATTATCCTCATTTGCATCAATTTTATTTTTTATTCGTAATTCTTTTACATTATACCTCCATACCTCCTGTATTATCAACTGCTTTCTCAAGTACGTCTCTTGGTTTTGCTCCATTGCCTGGTCCGATTACATTTCTTTCTTCGAGCATATCTATCAACTTTGCCGCCCGAGCATATCCAACTCCCAGTTTTCTTTGCAAGTATGAAGTTGAAGCTTTGCCTGCTTCTATGACTGTAAGCCTAGCATCTTCATAGAGATCATCATCTCCATCATCACTTCCGCCAATACTGTCACTAAACAGACTGCTACCTTTCTCTATATTACCAGATAATTCAATAGTATTGGGTATTTCGTCAATGTACGCCTTCCTTAGATATTCTACCACTTTTTTGACTTCATCTTCAGAAATAAAGGCACTCTGTAGTCGTTCTGGATGTGGGTTTTCAGCACAAGAATAAAGCATATCACCAGCTCCCAGTAATTTCTCGGCTCCTCCTTGGTCAAGAATTGTTCTTGAATCTATTTGTGAAGAAACTTGTAATGCAACTCGAGTTGGAATGTTGGCTTTAATTAATCCAGTGATAACATTTACCGAAGGTCTCTGAGTTGAGAGAATCAGGTGGATTCCAACAGCACGAGACATTTGAGCGAGGCGAACGATGGCGCTTTCAAGTTCTCTTGGGTAGGTCTGCATAATATCTGCGAGTTCGTCTATGACGATAACGATATAAGGCAATCTTTCCACAGATTCATCTTTCTTTGCTTTGGCATAAACATTTGAATGATATGATTCAATATTTTGGACAGATTCTGCTTGAAGTATGTCGTAACGTCGGTCCATTTCACGAGCGGCCCATTTGAGAGAAAGAATTGTTTTCTTTGCATCCGTTATAACAGGAGTAAGTAAATGGGGGATTTTGTTATATAGAGTAAGTTCTACACGTTTTGGGTCTACCATTATAAATCTCAAATCATCTGGTCCATTTCTGTAAAGGAGAGAGTTGATAAGAGAATGAATAGTCACAGATTTTCCAGATCCTGTTGTTCCTGCTACGAGCAAGTGTGGCATTTTTGCCAAATTACCAAATATGGCTTTACCCGAAAGTCCTCGTCCAAGGGCGACAGTGAGTGGCTTCGGAGAGTTTTGGAATTTTTCATCAGAGAGAAGTGTGGCAAGTCCAACTGTTGATTTTACTTTGTTTGGAATCTCGATACCGACAAGTGACTTACCGGGGATAGGTGCTTCGATACGAATAGTCTTTGCAGACAGAGCAAGAGCTAATTCATTTTGAAGTCCGACAATACGAGAGAGCTTCACACCTTGCGCAGGCTTTAGAGCATAACGAGTGACAGTTGGTCCGACAGTTACTTCATCCATCTCGACAGATACACCGAAAGTGAGAAGGGTTCTTTGAATTATATTCATGTTACCCTTCATGTCACCAGTATTTGGTTTACCTTTATCTTTCTCAAGAAGTGAAAGTGGGGGAGTAACGTAGTCTGTGTGCAACTTCTTTTCCTTAACTATCTTCTCCACAAATACTTCTTCTGTATTTATTTCTAATTCATCATTCGTTGGTAATTCGTCATTACTTTTATCTTCTTCCTTTTCTAATTGGTAATTGGTAATTGGTAATTGGTAATTATCTATATCTTCTTCTTTTGGTTTACGTAAATCACTTTTCAAGAAGTTCCAAAGTTTTCTAAATAGTTCCACTAGGTTTGGTCTCTCGTCACAGAGGATTATAAGAGAGGTGATAAGCAATGCACCGAGTAAAAGTATCGAGGCATAAATTCCGAAAAGTTTTACAAATGGCCAAGCGACAATACTTCCTAAGTATCCACCGAAAATAATATTGAGAGATTCTCCTTTTCCGTTACTTGCGATGTCCATGATACCAAGAGAGGAGAGTAATGTAAGTAGACCAAAAATAGCATGAGTTTGAGCTATTTGTGGTTTCTCTTTTTTTAAAAAAGAATAACCTATTACTACAAGTAGAATAGGTAATATGTAATATCCAAACCCAAAAAATGCACTGAGATTTGAGTAAACAAAATCTCCTACAACTCCCGCCATTTTAAAAACCGAAAGTGTTATGAGAATTCCAAGAACTATAAAACCAATACCCCAAATACTGTAGCGAGTCTCTTCTTTTAATTCAACTCTTTTACTATTTTTATTTCTCTTCTTTCCTCGCTTTGGAGCTTCACTGTCAATATCTTTTTCCGTGTCTTTTTTAGTCATAATAATATAATTTATGTATGCATTATATCATATTTAAAAATAATTAAGAATTAATAATTACGAATTAGGAATTAGAAAACAGGTTGTGGATAACTTTTTATAATTACCAATTACTGATTACTAATTAATAATTAAGATTTAGAAATACTTCTGCAAAAGCTTTGCTTTTGCAGAAGTATTTTAGTAATTAGTAATCAGTAATTGGTCATTAGTAATTACTCATTTTTCTCCTCTTGCGTCCAAGAAAAATGAGTGTATAATGGACACATTAAAGACAAATAAGCTCGTCTAGGGCAACAAAAAAGACAGATGAATAATCAAAAAGACACACAAAAGACAAACGTAAATATATATGAGCAGTCTGATGTCTCTGATAATAAATCATTGGCAAATATACCTGTTTATGAATTTGCTAACAAAAAGACAGAGAAGCTTGTCACAGCTCTGTATATGGTTTCTGACTGCATGGATACCGATGATGCCCTCAAAGGGAAGCTACGTTTACTAGGCGTAGAATTGCTGTCTGATATGTATAAACTTGCAACTCTTTCTCCTATGGATAAGCATATACACATCACCATTTCTTTAACTCATATTTATGAAATTTTATCTTTTATTGAGATAGCATATACAATCGGTTTTATTTCTGAGATGAATACAAATATATTAAAAAAAGAGTTTTCTTTCCTTGCTTCAGATCTCAAGTTAAGTCAAACAAAAGACAAACATTTTACTTTCACTCTAGATGAAAAAATGTTTGAATTACCAGAACTTCAAAGTAGCGGTGGTGTGAGGCAAGGTGGTGTGAGGCAAGGCCTCGCACAGATAAAGGACAACAATTTAGACAAAAGGACATCATTTAATACAATGTCCTTTATGAATAAGAAAAGTCCTTTACAAAATTCCGAACAAAAAAGGACACCAAATTCTACCTCCAATTTAGCTGATAGGCAGGATAGGTCAAATAAAATAATATCTCTCATAAAGGGCAAGAAAGATATTTCTATTAAAGATATTTCTTTGGCTTTTACCGACTGTTCTGAAAAGACAGTTCAGCGCGAACTCAATGCTCTAGTCTTAAAAGGACAACTCAAAAAAACTGGCGCTAAACGCTGGAGCCGATACGGGATAATTACGAATTAAGAATTAAGAATGAAATACAATACAAAGCCCCCAGAAAAGCGAAGCTTTTCTGGGGGCTTCTGGTTTAACCCAAATTCCTAATTCTTAATTATTAATTCTTAATTAGGGATAACTGGCGGGCCTTCGGCTCGCCAGTTATCCCCATATCTATTGCATATTTAAAAACCCGAGTATATAATGTATACGTATATTGTTGCTGGTATTTTTTTACCAGATATGGTAATATACATTATCCCTATGGACTTATTTTATAAGCACATTTGGGAAGAGACGATCATTGAAAATTTAATACTATGAATTGTTAATACCAAATGGTTCATAGCTGTAATTATTAATTAGGATTTTGCCTTGAAGGATTTATCCTTTAATTCTTAATTCTTAATTCTTAATTATTAATTGGATTCTCTCTGGTCAGATCCGTTTTGAGTTTTGAGTTTTTATTTTTCTTAGTCGCCCGATTGATAGAGATTGGGTGAGTCTTATTTTTTTGATAGAGAAATAAGGTTACCCTGTTGATAGAGGCGGGTGATAAAAGATAAATTAAAAATAAAAGAATTCAAGATGTGGTATCGGCCCTGTCGACAAGGCAGATATGCTTGTCTATTCTTTTCTTTACTCTCGAAAGAGAACCTTAGAAGGGTAAAGACAGGCAGAAGTTATTTAGTTTAGTTTACAATTCTAAAATTTTAAATTTATTTCATCGCAACTTTTTTTGATAGAGAAGAAGTTATGAAATTAAATTCATCATTTAGAAGTTTAGTAAAATTATTACTTTTTATTTATTTTCTTTTTACTGATTTTTTTTAAATTAGTAATTAGTAATTAGTAATCAGTAATTAAAGAAATACACACACATTGGTTTTTTCTTGAAGTACACATTATTCATTTATCAGTCGTACTTTAGGATTAGTCGAAATCAATCTAAACGTGTATAAATTATAAAAATATGTTAAAAAAATTTTTAATCGGAACATTCGCTTTAGCACTTATGCTTTCAGCATCAGTTGCTCTTGCTTATGATTTCGGACCTTCAACTTTAAAAGTTGGAAGTAAAGGAGAATTCGTGAAGACTCTTCAAACTCTTGTCGGAGCAGAAGCAGATGGATCTTTTGGTCCTATGACAGCTGCAAAGGTAAAAGTTTGGCAAGCTGCAAACGGCTTGACAGCTGATGGAGTTTTTGGAAACTTATCAAAAGCTAAAGCAAATGCAGGTGCAGGCGTAACATACGCACCAGGATGTTCAGCAGGAACACTATTCAGTTCAACAACTGGATTGGCATGTACTACTGTTACAACAGGACTACCAGCAGGTTGTACATCAACAGTTGGCTACAGTTCAACAACTGGAGATAAATGTGACGGTGTTGCAACAACACCAACTGGTCCTCTAGTAGGAACAGTAGGTTCAATCACTGTTACTCCAAGTTCATCTTATTCAGCTGAAAATGTTGGACAAGGTGATGTAGATGCCAAAGTTATGGCATTTAAAGTTGAAGCCGACAATGATTCTGACGTAAGTATCAGTTCAGTTAAAGTTGAATTAAAACAAACTGTATCAACAAATTCACGAAGAATTACGGATTATGTTAAAACAGTATCTGTTTTCCAAGGTTCAACAAAAGTAGGAGAAGTTAATGCTGCTGATTTTTCAGAAGCAAGTCACATCTATACAAAAACAGTTCCTTTAACAGGAGCAGTTGTTAGAGCTGGTAAAACAGAAACATTTAGTGTATCTGTTACATCTTTAAGTACTCTTGATTCAGGAGATATTGATGACGATTCATTCGGCGTTGATGTTCTTAATGTACGTTTCGTAGATGGACAAGGAGTAGTTACAACTGAAGATACTGATGCATCTGCATTGGATCAAACATTTGATTTTGATACATTTGCAACAGCAAACGCAGTTGAATTGAAAGTTTCTCTAAATGACAGTGATAAAGTTGCTATCAACGATGCTCATGTTATTGACGTAGAAACAGGTGCTGTTGACACTAAAGATGTTCCAGTTCTTTCATTTAAAATGAAGGCAGTTGGATCTGATATTAATGTCACAGAGATTCCAGTAACTCTTACAACTGCTGGAGATACTAATGAGGCTAACCTAGTTATAACTGCACGTCTTTTCCTAAATGGAGATGAAATTGATTCTGAAAGTGTAGTAGATGGTGGAGCTGTAACATTCAATGACCTTGATTTTAATATAACAGATGGAAGTACAGCTAACTTGAAAGTCTTAGTTGACTTACAAGATTTAACTGGAGCTCTAGATGTAGGTGATACAATCAAGGCAGAAGTAACAACTGCAAATGTTGATGCTATATTAGCTACTGATGAATCTGGAGAAGATTTAGCTGCTGGTGATTTAACTGGTGCAGCACTTGGAACAGCTTCAGAAGTTCGTGATGTCGGTATTAATCTAAAATTAGTATCTACTACTGCTGTTAAAACAGCAGGAGATGCAGCTGCAACAACACCTACTTCAGATGAAGGTGATTACTCAATTACATTTGATGTAACTGCTTTCGATGGAGATGTATGGTTAGATAATGGTGCTCCTGATGAGACTGGTACTCTTGTATCACAAGTTAGTGATAATGGAACAGGTACATTTACTGGAACATTAACATCAGCTAATAATCTTACTGGTACAGATGGATACAAGATCTTAGAAGGTACAACAGAAAGATTTACTCTAAGTGGCCACACATTGGCTACAGCAAGTGGATACTTTAAGTTGTCAATCACTGATCTTATCTATGCATTAACAGATGCAACAGGAGATATTGCTTACACATTTAATCTTGGTGATTTCCAGTCAAATCAATTGTATTTGACAGACAGATAATTTATTATCTGACTTAATCCTGGTTAATACGCCTTAAAATGTATTCAAAAAACACCCTCGGGATTAATTTCCCCTGGGTGTTTTTTTTTGAATAGCAAGGACTGTCCTTGGAGTAGCAAGAACCGTTCTAGAATAGCAAGAGAATAGCAAGGACTGTCCTTGCTACAGGTAAAATCTAAACAGAGGAATAGCAAGGACTGTCCTTGCTACAGGTAAAATCTAAACAGAAGGAAAACTGCGAACCAGAAAATCCCCCTAGCCGAAAGGCTAGGGGGATTTTTCTTTCCCTTTTCTCCTTATTTCTTTAAGTCTACCGAAGCAAGGCTTCGGTAGACTATTGTATTATAAGGATTAGAATAGCAAGGACAGTCCTTGCTAGTGGTGAAATAGAAATCAGTTATTCACTTTTTACAATAATTTGACTTCTTAATAATATATAAAGTATAATTATTGAATGTTAAATGATGAAGATATAAATAAACTTACCTCTGTTCTTGCAACAAAAAAAGATGTTGAAGAAATTAAAGGGGACTTGGGAGATTTAAAGGAACTTGTTCAAGGTCTTATTGTTTCGACTGATAATATTGCTAAATCAATAGGTAATTTAAGTACTGAATATGCAGCCATAGTAACCGAGCTTTCTCGTCATGAATTATGGATAAAACAGATTGCCGAAAAAGTTGGATTAAAGCTGTCTACTGATTAATACGCCTTCATATACCGAAGCAAGGCTTCGGTAGACTAGGGTGTTTTTTTGTTGTCATTCTATGATTAATCATATCACTTAATTGATTTAATCGTATCAAAATGATACGATTAGAAGAGTTAAATGATACGATTATATGGAAGAATTAAACAAAAGACAAATAGATATTTTAGAGAAAATCCCCACCAAAGAAGTAGTGTCTTCTTCTGATGTTTTTAAAATTCTTAATCAAGATATTTCACTAATAACTATTAAAAGAGATTTAGATAATTTAGTTTCTTTGACGTATTTAGAAAGAGAAGGAAAGGGTCGTTCTACTACTTATAAAAAGACAACCCTAGGGATGTTGCTGTCTCCAGTGGATGCTTCAAAATATAATAAGATAGAGCCTGATACAAGAAATGGAAATAGTGATTTTAATTTTTCTTTATTTGAAAAATTTCCAATTAATATATTTTCTGATAAAGAAAAATTTTTACTTGAAAATGCGACGCATGATTATAATAATAAAATAAAAGATATTACTCCTGTTGCTCAAGCAAAAGAGCTAGAGAGATTTATTATTGAATTATCTTGGAAATCTTCAAAGATTGAAGGGAATACATATACTTTATTAGATACAGAGAGACTTATTCGCGAAGGAATTCCAGCAGAAGGTCGTACTAAGAACGAAACAACAATGGTGATAAATCACAAAAAAGCTTTTTCTTTTATTATGGATAATTTAGAAAGCCTTAAAGAAAAAGGAATTACTTTAAATTTTGTAGAAAAAATTCATGAATTACTTACTTTAGATTTAGGGGTATCTCGTGGTGTTCGTAATGGATTGGTTGGGATTATAGGTACTAAATATAAACCTCTAGATAATAAATATCAAATCAGTGAAGCATTAGAATCTCTTTTTTTTGCAGTTAATAAAATGAAAGATTCTTATAATAAATCTATCGCTACTCTTGTTGGTATTTCTTATATTCAACCATTTGAAGATGGAAATAAAAGAACAGCTCGTCTACTTTGCAATGCTATTCTCTTGGCTTTCAATTGTGCTCCTTTGTCTTATCGTAGTGTTGACGAAAATAATTATAGAGAGTCTATATTGGTATTTTATGAGAAAAATTCTATAGTTCCTATGAAAAAAATATTCATAGATCAATATATTTTTTCAACTCAAAATTATTTAGTTTAATAAATCTCTGGTCAATACGCCTCCTGCCTGCCTGCCCGACACGCTTAAGCGAGTCATGAATAGCAAGTGAATAGCAAGGACTGTCCTTGCTACAGGTAAAATCTAAACAGAAGGAAAACTGCGAACCAGAAAATCCCCCTAGCCGAAAGGCTAGGGGGATTTTTCTTTCCCTTTTCTCCTTATTTCTTTTCTTTCCCTCTCTCCACCGATAGCAATATCTTACCGAAGCCTTGCTTCGGTAAACTATTATAATATTCTACTTGCATTGTTATCGTAATAAATGTATGATAATATCATATTATAATATAATACATTTTAAAATATATGACTACAATATCAGTACCGATTACTTCTAAATTAGAAGAATCAATAAATCATTTAATAGCAAGTGGTTATGGTTCAAATAAAGCCGATGTTGTTCGTCGTGCTATTACTAAACTTGCCGAAGATGAAGCGGTAGAAACTGTCTTGAGGGCTATGCAGGAACCAACTTTACGTGGAGACTTGAGAGAATTATCAAAGAAATTCGAGTAATTTTTATGGAGATATCATATAAAGCTACTTTTATAAAACAATATAATAAGCTAGACAAAGGTCTCCAAGAGGAGGTGTTAGAAAAAATAGAATTATTGAAAGATAAAAATAATCATACTTTATTAAAGGTTCACAAACTCCATGGTAGATTTAAAGAGAATTATAGTTTTTATGTGAATTATAAGATTCGTATTGTTTTTGTTTGGGAGAATAGTGAAGAGGTTATACTTCTTGCAATAGGTGACCATGATATTTACAAATAGGAGTTTAGTAATTAAATCCTTATTCTTTTAAAACTATTTCTGGAAGTCGGACTTCCAGAAATAGTTTTAAAAAAGTTATCCACAGGTTTGGGTAGTCTGATATTTACAGAATTCTTTTTCAGTTTTATAATTTTATTATGAAAAATTTAAGAAGTTGTTCTTTTTATTTTATTACTAGTTTTATTGCGAGGAAATATTTTTTAATTGTAGTTGTAATAATAGTATTTATTGCAACTTTCTTTTTTTCTAATAAAATATTTATTTCAGCGTATTTTGAGCATTTTTTTACTAATATAAATACAGTAGATACCACACTAGGGCAACTTCAAAATTCAGATACTCCTTTTATAGTTTCTTTTACTCCATTATTTACTCCTAACCCTGATGAGGTAGAGCCATATGGTATAAGTCCAGACTCTATCTGTAATCAATACAACGAATATTGGGAGTGTATAGACCAAGCCCCAGATCTTTGTCCTTATATTGCTCTCGCTCCTGAGGATGGGGAAGTTGCTGAAGCCGGCTTTATTCAAAGTCCAAATTGGCGCCAAGCCACAGGAGAGCTAACTACCCCTACAGACGAGACTGACAATTGGAATATAACTATCAAATCCCCGTGTTTTGAAGGTGAATGCCCAGTTGGTTATGATGAATTCCAAAATGGTGCTCCCTTAGCGCAATCACTAAAGGGTCAGACCTTCAAATGTAATCTGACCGTACAATCAAATAAACCACCTGTTCTTGTTAAAAATATTTTTGGTAACAATATCGCCTATGCAGATAATCCTACAAATATTATTGAAGTTAGAGCTGTGTTTACGGGGGAATTACCAGGTTGTACTGTCGATTGTTTTTCTAATGTTTTATTCTTGCCTGGGTTAATGGGTTCAAGATTATACGATCAGACAGGATCTGTAGAATGTGGTGGAGTTTTGATTGGACCTGATTGTTTTAAAGATGAAGAACTATGGGTTTCTAGTAGTGACTTATCTCACGAAAAACTTGCATTAGATAATCAGGGTAAAAGTATTAATAATATATATACTAAAAATGATACACAAAGACTAAGTGGGGATGGGGGTGAAACTGGAATTATAGATGATGTTTATATTTTTAATATATATAAATCATTTATTAATGATTTAAAAAAATGGAAAGAAGATGAAAAAATAATTAAAGATTATGCTTTTATACCATACGACTGGAGGCTTTCACTTGATGACATTATTAATAATGGGAATGTTACAACCAAAGATCAACTTTCTTATAATCAAACACAAAATTTTTCTGAATCTTTTATATTAAAGAAATTAGAAGAATTACAGAAAAGTTCCAAATCTGGAAAAGTTACTATTGTTGCTCACTCAAATGGCGGATTAGTCGCCAAGGCATTAATTCAAAAATTAAAGGATACCAATAATCCACTTTATGAAAAAATAGACAAAGTTATTTTAATTGCTGTACCTCAAATAGGGACACCAGAAGCATTTATTAATTTATTACATGGTACAGATATTGGTCCTGCAGGATTGATAATGTCTAATGAAAGATCTCGTCAGCTTGCAGAGAATATGCCTGCTGTCTATAATTTACTTCCATCTGCTTCATATTTTACAACCGTTGACCCTGCTTTTGCTATTGATAAGATAGCCTCATTTGAAGATAAACCATTTTTTAGTTCACAAATATCTCAATATGGAGTTGATATTTCAAATGAAGCTAAAATGAAAAGTTATATACTAGGTGGTGATAGTAGAACAAGTCCATTATTTAATGATACGGTACATCCCAATATTGGGAATTCTACTTTGTATGATCAGGCGCAAAGCGTTCACCAGATGCTTGATAACTGGACTACTCCATATCAAGACACAAAGGTAATCCAAGTAGCTGGTTGGGGAGAAGAAACACTTGCCGGTTTAGATTATAAATCATATATTAATTTTTTGGGTAATGAGAAATTATCTTTTAAGCCTCGTGATGTGATTGATGGTGATGGTACTGTTGTAGTACCAAGTGCTTTATGGATGTCTGATTCTAATCCTAATGTTGAGAGATGGTGGATAGATTTAAAAACATACAATGAACCATTTTTAGGAGTTAACAGAACACACAAAGATATTCTAGAAGTTCCAAATCTTCTCGACTTTGTTAAATCAAAAGTCAAAGATACTAGTTTTAGTGACTCAGATAAAATAGTTGTAGACAATACTTCTACTCTAGTTTCTATTGATATTAGTCGACTACATTACATTCTTCATTCACCGCTAACTCTTGGAGTTATGGATGGTCAAGGTAGATACACAGGTATGGATCCATTAACGAAGCAAATCAAAGAAGAAATACCAGACGTGCATTACAAAAAAATAGGGGACGTGCAATTCATTTCTATTCCAGACGATATTGCCCATACTGTAAAAATGCAAGGATACGAGGAAGGTTCTTTCTCTTTAGACATAGAGAAGCAAGAAGGCAATAATATATCGGAATCATCATCCCTACAAGGAATTCCTTCGTCAGTTTCTACGGTTGCAACAATACAAGTTGCACCAAACGCACCAGTAGGAGATTCAATACTTGCAATTGACCAAAACGGAGACGGGGTAGTGGATAAAACACTACAAGCCAAAGTCGGAGAAGTAGTTGTGTATGACGTAACTCCACCAGAATTAAAAGTAACTTTTGATTTAAACACTAAGAAGGTGGTTATGTCTGGTGAAGATAAAATAGATGCCAATCCTATAATATCTATTAGTAAAAAATTAGTGACTCTTACAGACAAGAGCAATAATATCACGACTATTCCACTAACTAAATACAAAAAAGAAGCAAAAGAATTTGATATATCATTTAAGGAAATAAATAGAAATAATATAAATACAAAAATACCTGAAACTCGTATAGAATATTCTTGGAAAGAAAAGAAGGGAACTATCATTGATTTAGATACAAAGATAACTATAAAGAATGGTAAAAAATATACTTTCAGTTATAATAAAGAAAAGGATATGACAATGATCAAAGAGAAAGAATACTTAAATAACAGAAAAGATAATGACAATGAGGATGATGATAACAATAATGAAGGTTGGAAAATTATTAAAAAAGTGAAAGGTTTTGTTTCTGTAGTGGTTGCTACAGAAGGTAGTGGTATTAAGGTTGATTATTGATTTAGTTAAGTAAAATTTTATGAATAAAATTATGAAATGGTTAACATTAAAACTAATATTAATTATTAGTTTGGTTAGTGCTGTTGGGTTTTTAATTATATTACCAAGACAATTTTTTTATGCATTATCTAATGCGCATTGTTTTTTATGTGTTTATATTGCAAAATATGCTGGATTATTTTTCATAATTGGAGCTACAACTTTAATTCCGTCAATAATCATGTTATTTAGTAAAAAACAACAGATATTTGAATCTTGGAAAAAAACCCTATTTATCTATTTATCTATTTATTTATTAATAATAATATTAGTTCCATGGTATACAAAGGGTGATTTTGTTCATCTCCAAAAAGATTTAGTTGCACTTGGTTTTTCAATTATCTATTTAGTATTTTCAATTATTTTTATTATTTATAAATCCTTTAAAAAAGAATAATATAAAGATATTTTGTAAGAAAGTTATTAATTAAATTTACAATATGACAAAAATACAAAAAATTTGGTTGGGAGGAATTTTATTTTTAGTTTTATTAGTTCCAATAGTTTTATATTTTGAAGGGAATGATATTTATATTAAAAATCAAAATCTTGTTTTTTTTGAATTAGTTATTGAGATTATTGGACTATTTATTTTATTGAATTTTAATAATAGATTTAATAAAATGAGATATAAAAATTTAATAAAAGGTTTATTGATTTTAATTATAATATTTGTATCATTTATATTATATTTTCTTTTTTCTTTACGTCACGGAATAGGATTTTAAAATTAAATATTTTAATTATGTTATACTACATACATGTTCAACAAACATTTATTTAAAGTATTAATTGCCTTTACTGCAGTTATAGCTTTTGGGCTTATTATGTTGGTTGTGATAGATTCAATGAAATAATAAATAGCCTTTGACAAATTGTTTATTTTTGCTATTATATTTTTGTAGCCGTAGAAAGTAGGCAAAAATAATTACCAATTACTAATTACAAATGACTAATTTTGAATTCTCATTATTAATCAGTAATTATCAATTAGTAATTGCGCGCAAGCGCTTTAAGTCCTGCCGAGGTCGAACAAAACTTCACAACTTGTGAAGCGATCTACGCAAACGGCCCGAAAGGGCTTTTTTAATTTTTAAAATTTATTATGCCAATTACATTAGACAAAAAGAAAGAATTAGTAGCATCTCTTGAAGGTGCTTTAAAAGGAGCAAATTCTGTTGTCTTCGTGAAATTTGATAAATTGAAAGTGGCTGACGTTAATGATCTTCGCAGAACTCTGCAAAAAGAAGAAGTCGGATACCAAGTATCAAAGAAAACTTTGCTAAAGCGTGCGCTTACTACTCATGGAATAACAGGTGACTTACCTGAGATTCCAGGGCAAGTAGCTATTGCTTATGGTACCGATTTATTGGCCCCAGCTCGTGAAGTTTTTGGTTTTCAAAAAAGTCACAAAGAAAATATTTCAATTGTCGGAGGAGTGTTTGAAGGGAAGTATATGAATGCGTCAGAAATGATGTCTATTGCAACTATTCCTCCACTTCAAACTCTACGCGCGATGTTTGTCAATCTTATCAATTCACCAATACAAAGGTTTGCAGTTGTGCTTGATCAAATAGCACAGACAAAAGTTTAGGGTTTTCCTCCCCTCCTTACTAAGGAGGGGAATGAGGGGAGGTCAATTAATTAAGAGACCCCTCCCCAGCCCTCCCCTTGGAGGGGAGGGGGAATTCAAAAATTATTAATTTTAATTTAAATAAATTTTATGGAAGAAACAAAAACAACAGTTCCTGCAAAATTCAAAGACCTTGTTTCAAAAATTGAAGAAATGTCAGTTATTGAATTACACGAACTCGTAAAAGTATTAGAAGAAAAGTTTGGAGTCTCAGCTGCTGCTGTAGCATCTGCTGGTCCTGCTGTGGCTACTGAAGCTGCAGAAGAGAAGAGTGCTTTCACTGTTGAGCTAACAGCTGCAGGAGAACAAAAAATTGCAGTTATGAAAGTTGTAAAAGAAGTTCTTGCTCTTGGACTTAAAGAAGCAAAAGATTTAGTGGACGGAGCTCCTTCCGTGCTTAAAGAAGGTATGAAAAAAGCCGACGCTGATGAATTTAAGAAGAAAATAGAAGAAGCCGGAGGAAAAGTTACTCTTAAATAGAGTTACTTAGTTTAAAAACACCCCCCTAGGCCTTGCCTAGGGGGTGTTTTTGTATGGGGTTGAAAGGATTTGAGACTTGGCGTATAATAGTCCCTATGGAAACTCTAGCAAAACTATTTGGTGGTCAGGCACGTGTTAGGATAATGCGACTTTTTTTATTAAATAATGAGCATAATTTTGAACTTGAAGAAGTTGTGTCTCGTAGTCGAGTCATGAAAAGTAATGCTCGAAAGGAAATCAATGCTCTTTCGGCTATGAACTTTATCAAACAGAAAACAATAACCAGAGAAGGTTATCGTGGGGCTAAAAAGAAAGTAACAGCTTGGATTTTAAACGGGGAATTTCAATATCTTCAATCTGTACGAGATATACTTATAGACCCTAGTCTACTTTTACAAGAAGATTTACCTCAACGTTTCAAGCAAATAGGAAAAATTAAATTGATGATAGTCTCAGGGGTATTTATTGGCAATAGTAAAAGTCGTGCCGATGTTCTGATTGTTGGTGATAAATTAAAAAAGAATATTTTACAACAAGTTGTAAAAGGACTAGAGGCAGAGATAGGGAAGGAGCTCGACTATGTTGTCTTTGATACAGAAGAATTTAAATATCGTTTAGATATGTACGACAAATTGGTTTGTGACATTATAGATTTACCTCATGAGAAGCTTATTGATAACGGACAGTTATCCACATATATTTCCAAAAAATAATTTATTTAAAATTCATACCATTAATAATGATTTTAAATTCTATGTACACATATATCTTTCATTTAGTATAATAAACCTATGAATAAACTTTCAAACATTAATTATTTTAAAGGTATCTTAGTCATAGTTTTTTCATTTCTCTTTATTTTTCCTTTCTCCTCCCATGCCTTTATCTCTTTCCCCAACAAGATAGATACTAAACAAGAGAGAATCAATATCCAAACTGTACTTAACCAAGTCATGTTTCCTTCACCAAACTTAAAAACAGACGGAGTTCTGGGTAGAAAATCAATCCAAGCCGTCCAAGCTTTTCAAGAATCACATGGTTTAATTTCAGATGGTAAGGTAGGAGCTATTACACGTCTTGCTCTTGAGAGTGCTCAAACAGGTACATATACTAATATCACCACATCTTCAATTCCAGGATGTCTCTCCGGTGCATTCTTTAATACTTTAAATGGTCAACCTTGTTCATCAGTTTCTACTTCTGGTCTACTACCACGAGGTTGTACTTCTACATTTGGCTTCAGCACTCTAACTGGAGCATCATGTAGTACTCAATCAACTCCAATACCTGTTCGTGGTGGTGGAGGTTCATCAGGAGGAGGTGGTGGTGGAGGAAGTAGTACTTCATCTGATACAACTAACCCAGTAGTCTCTCTTACTTCTCCACTAAACAATACAACTGTTTCAGGAACTATCACTATTAGTGCCACAGCAACAGACAATATAGCTATATCTAAGGTAGACTTTTATAAAGATAATGATATTACTCCTTTTGATTCAAAAATTTCTTCATATACAACATCATTGAACACTGCAATCCTAACTAATGGGACTCATACATTTAAAGCTATTGCATATGATACGAAAGGGAATACAACTACTTCCTCTATAATTACAACTACGGTTTCTAATATAGTTGTGACTTTGCTTCCAGCGGTAAATCCAAGTAATACAGTTCAAGGATTGGATTACAAATACTATGAAGGAACTAGCTATACTGTTCTCCCAAACTTCCCAACCTTAACCCCAGTAAAAACGGGAACAACTACAGACTTTGACATCACCTTAGCTGACAGACCAGAAGTATTTTCATTTAATTTTACTGGATATGTCACAGTTCCTACTGACGGTGATTATATTTTTTATACTTCATCAGATGATGGTAGTCGTATATATATAGATGATATTCTTATCGTTAATAATGATGGTCTTCATGATTTAATTGAACAATCGGGAACCATTGGATTAAGGGCTGGTAAGCACGCTATCTCAACTCAATATTTTAACCAATTAGGGGGTAAGTCTCTCTCAGTTAGATATGCTGGACCTGGTATTACGAAACAATTAATTCCTACAGCATCTTTATTTAGAGTCAATATTCCAGATGTTACTAAACCAGTAATTGCATCTTTCACTGTTCCAGCTACTGCGACATCAACCACTGTTTCTATTGCAACATTCACTGCAACTGACAATATATCTGTTACAGGATACAAATTAACTGAATCAGCAACTGCTCCATTGTCTGGTGATTCAGGCTGGACGGTATCTGCTCCAACTACATATACATTTGCATCAGAAGGTTCAAAAACACTCTATGCTTGGGTAAAAGATCAAGCCGGGAATGTATCCCTCTCTGTATCTGATACTGTCACAATTACAATTACAGCTAGTAATACTTTTTATGTCTCATATTCAACTGGTTTAGACACAAACGACGGAACTTCACCGTCTACTCCATGGAAGACTATTGCAAAGGTAAACTCTCAAACCTTTACTCCTGGTGCATCTATCCTCTTTAAAAAAGGAGATACCTGGACTGGAGAAACTATTACTATTAACTCTTCAGGTAATTCATCCAATCCTATTACTTATAGTTCATATAGTACAGGGAGTAACCCCGTTATTTCTGGGTTTACTACGATTAGTGGTTGGACAAATGAAGGAAGTGGAATTTATTCGAAAGTAATTTCTCCACAATCATCACCTAATATGGTGACAGTGAATGGAGTGAATAAACCTATTGGAAGATGGCCCAACACAGGTACAACCAATGGAGGATATTTAACTATTGACTCACATGTTGGGCGTACTTCGATTACTGACAATGATTTAGCTTCATCTCCTAATTGGACAGGAGCTGATCTTGTAATTAGAAAAAATCGTTACATTATTGATAGAAATTTAATTACTAATCATTCAGGAAATACAATTTCTTACAACCTTACATATCCTGTTGGAACATATTATGATGCTATTGATGGTTATGGATATTTTATTGAAAATGATTTAAAAACTCTCGATCAAACTGGAGAATGGTATTATAATAGTGGAACTGGAAAATTTTATATGTATTTTGCTGGGAATAATCCAACTTCTTATACTGTGAAAGTTAGTACAATAAATGAAAATGTAAACTCATCTGCCAAAAGTTATATTACAATTGATGGATTAGATTTTGAAGGAGCAAATACTACTGCGATAAGAATTGCCGCAGCGACAGCAGCAAGTCATACGATAATAAATAATTGCAATATTAATAATTCTGGATTTGATGGAATTAAAGCAGACGGAGGGACAAGTTATCTCACAATTAATAATTCTGTAATAAATAATACAAATAATCATGCTATTTATATGGTTGGTTGGGCTGGAGTAGCAACAACTGGTGTTATTACAAATAATTATATAAGTAATACAGGTATGATTCCTGGTATGGGCAATAGTGATGATGGATATAATTCTATCCTTGTTTCTTTAGACAATAGTCTTATTGAAAATAATGTTGTTGATATGACTGGATTCAATGGAATCAAATTCGTGGGAGAAAGAAGTAATATTACGGTTAGAAATAATTTCATAAATAATTCATGTCAGATAAAAGATGATTGTTCTGGTATATATATAACAACAAAAACATACAATAATCACCTTTCTCATCATGTTGAAAATAATATTGTCTTAAATAGTCTCGGGAATCACGACGGTGTCTCTGTCGCACATACAGCAGTAGTTTCTCATGGAATATATTTAGATGATAGTACTGAAAACACTGAAGTAGTAAATAATACTGCTGCAAATAATCAAGGTGGAGGATTCTTTCTAGGGTATGCCAATAAAAATAATATTTTAACTGGAAATATTTCTTATAATAATAAATATCAACTTTGGACAATACGTAGTACTGGAATTATTGATCCCGCTGACATTATTACTGGAAATGTATTTTTCGCTAAAGACCTTTCAAAGTATTTGGTTTATATTGATAATTCTAATCCAGCACTTTTGGGAACAGTAGATAATAATTATTATGAAAGACCTCTCAATGATAATAATGTTTTTTGGCTTTCTTACCCTTCATATCATTATGAAAATCTAACAGAGTGGAAAGCAAATCATAATATAGACGCAAACTCCCATACCTCTCCCGTCACCATCACAGACCCCAACGATATATTATTCGACTACAACGCAACCACTGGAAATAAGACGGTCTCTCTAGGCTCTAACACATACGTAGATGTAACAGGGGCAACTAAAACAGGTAGTGTCACTCTATTACCATATACATCTATAATTCTAATCAGAACAAATGTCCTCGGAGTCTCTACTTATCACTTTACAAAAGACTTAAAACTAGGCTCACGTGGTAACGAAGTAAAAGAATTACAGAAGATCTTGATTTCAAGCAACTATCTCTCAGGTATCCCCGATGGTATATATGGCAATCTAACCAAACAAGCTGTTATTAAATATCAAATCGCTCACAACATTAACCCTCTTGGTATTGTCGGCCATATGACAAGGGGGGAGTTGAATAAGTAGGTAATACTTATCCACATATATTTCCAAAAAATAGCAAATTTTGGTATAATAATATAGTACTTTAAAAGGGTCGAAGCTTTGTTAGTACCTTATTATTTATTATATAAATATATCTATTATATTATGATGTTATTACAAACTTGGGGTGAAGTTTTCAGTCAATCTTTAATAGGACTATGGTATGGATTTATTAGCTTTGTACCCGGGCTACTGGGCGCAATAATTCTTTTTGTTATTGGTTGGGCAGTTGGTTCTATCATAGGAAAAGCAATCGCACAATTGGTTTCAGTTCTTAAGGTTGATAAACTTTTTGAAAGTGCTGGCGCAAATGATTTCATGAATCGTGCTGGTCTTAAGATAACTGTTAGTAGATTTGTTGGGGGGCTTGTAAGATGGTTTATCATCGTAGTTTTCTTGATGGCATCTTTGCAAATTATTGGACTAACACAAGTCAATGATTTTCTTCGTGAGGCAGTTCTTTACTACTTACCAAAAGTAATCATTGCAGCACTTGTTTTGGTTATCGCTACAGTTCTTGCTGAAGCTATGAAGAAGCTTGTAAAAGCTTCAGCTCAAGCTGCAAATATTAGTTCAGCAAATATGCTTGGTTCAATCACAGTTTATGCAATTTGGATTTTTGCTTTTATTATTGCATTATCTGAACTTGGTATAGCAACAGCATTTATGCAAATTCTATTTACTGGATTCATCGCTGCTCTTGCTATCGCTCTAGGCCTTGCATTTGGTCTAGGAGGTAAAGAAGCCGCAGGACGTGCAGTTGAAAAAATTGCAAGTGATATGTCTTCAAAATAATCCTTTATTGTTTAAAATAAAGGATTAAAAAGAGCCCCGCAGACTTTGTCTGCGGGGCTCTTTTACCCCCTTGACTTCATATATTCAAAAGTATATACTATTGAATATGGATACAACAATTTTAATTAAAACTAAAAAGGACTTAAAATTACAAGCACAAGACTTAGCAAAAGATTTAGGGCTTTCTTTGGCTGATGTTGTGAATGCTTCACTCCGTCAATTTGTAATAAATCAGGGAATAACAATTTCTAAAATGCCCACAGAGAGCCTGGATTCTTATATTAATAAAAAGCAGATTATTTCCGCATATCAAGAATCTTTAAAAGAATTCAAATAATATATGATTCTTTTAAAAACCAAGAATTACAAGAAAAGCACTATTTCACTACCAAGGAAAGATAGAGTTCTGTTGTCTTTGCTAGAGAAACTTTTAGTAAAAAATATATTTAATTCTAAACTCCACACAAAGAAATTAAAAGGATTCCCAGATGAGCATGTTTATTCATTCCGAATCACTCGCTCATATAGAGGTATTTTTCGTTTGTCTGGTGACAGTATAGTTTTATTTGCAATAGGGCATCGGAAGGACATATATCAGTCGTTATAAAACCAAAGTTTTCAATATGTCTGACATATGGAAAAATCCTTGACTTTCTTTTTCGTTTCCTATAATATACAAATCACGATGTTAATTAATGAAAATCACCCAAAAATGCGGTTTAAGTAAGACCATTTGGTTTTCCTTGTCCGCCTGAAGGCGGTTTTTTCTTTTAAGACATTCGATATGATATTTGAAAACTGAATGCTGTTCCGATTCACTGTTATCCTTTATTTTAGAGGGTCTTTTCAATCGAATCGGAAACAGAACGCAATAATTAAAAAAGTTAATATTAGATGGAAGCGGTTCCGGACAATATTAATAATATCTGAAATCTATATCTGGAGAGGTGTAGACGAAGATGGTTTTCATATTTCCTAATAGGAAATATAAGAGTATATGGCGGATGCCTAGACTAAAAAAGGCGATGAAAGACGTAGCATGGCGGCGATACGTTTCGGGGAGGTGCCTAGCAACCTT
>Ga0172379_10001700_pt1 | contig 42529 bp, 40 predicted proteins | sample GrowelOW334metaG_FD_119756 | JGI IMG/M metagenome (GOLD analysis project Ga0172379, IMG submission 119756) | Groundwater microbial communities from an aquifer near a municipal landfill in Southern Ontario, Canada - Groundwater well OW334 metaG | ecosystem: Environmental > Aquatic > Deep... | reverse complement strand
TATTCATTGAACGTTTCTGGAGAAGCTTGAAACAGGAAGAAGTCTATCTGAAATCATATGAAGATATGAAGGATGCGGAGAGAAATATTGGTGCATACATAAATCACTATAATTCTGGGCGGCTGCACAGCTCCCTGAACGGCAAGTATCCCGGAGCGGAATATCAGCGGCTTTCTGCTTAGGTATATTTCTTAAAGATAGCCGTATGGCTGTCTTGACAATGGGGTCCACTATAGACTGTAGCCTCCTTCCCTTGATTTCTCAAGGAGGTTACAAACCACCTTATTCCTCCCAAAAGCCTGTCCGACTTTCTGGGCTCATTATAGAGCGCTTGCAGAAAATATGAATATTTTAGTCCCTTTGGGGAAGGAAATTAGAAATAAAACTTGATTCCTAGTTATAACTTATCTGAGAATTTAGGTGTCATTATTAACATCATGCAATAGATCTGCAAGCCGATGAGAAAGAAGTTTCCTCTCATACGGGGATATGCTATCATCCAAATTACTGAAGCGATTTTTAACTGCATTGTAATTGGTAATTATGTCGGCTAAAATATTGTAAATACCTTCTTCATCAAAATAATCCACATATGTATGTAATCCAAGGCCTTTAAGAAAATTTGATGAAACCCCCAGACCTTCATCTAAGCAAATAACAGGTATGCCAACAGCCAAATACTCATAAAGCTTACCTGGGATAGCTGTTGCCCCTCCTTCACCTGAGCGTTGCAATACAAGCAGTATGTCAGAGTGATTGCACATAATATCAATAGCTTTTTCTTTGGTAACGGCACCATGGAATTGGACTATTTTATCCATGCCCATATCGCTAACTAATTGACGATGTTCCTCTGGTGCAAAACCAACAAAACCAACCTTCACTGGATATTCAGGATGCACTTCTACAAAGTTTTTCACTGCTGACAGAAAAGTACTAGGGGTCCGTTGCCTTGTCAGACTTCCTAAGTAGCTAATTCTGAATATACTCTTGTTATTTCCATCTGTGCTTGTGTGATTCTTTTTTTGCATAGAGCCAGAATCAAATCCATTTTCAATAACAACCGTTTTAGCAGAAATAAAAGAATGTCTCGCTACCATAACTTCAGAAGCCGAATGATTGGTGAAAATAATTTTTGATGCCTTCTTAAGGGAATACCGTTCAAGAAACTTGTTTGCCTGTCGAGCGAACCCTTTTCCAGCCATTTGAGGATTTTCTCCCCACAAGTCGCGATAGTCGAGGACAAGAGGGATTTTATATATAGTTGATGCCAGTGCACCAAGGAAATGTGCAGAGAAAGGTGGTGCCGTAGAGAATATCACCCCAACAGCATGATTTTTCTGAATATTTCGAATAACCTTAAAGGCAGGTGGAATCCAAAACACATGTTCATCAGGTGCAATCAAGCTTCTTACGTATTTCTTGAAAATGCGAAGCAACTTTAAACTTTTGTTGGGTTTTATCTGTGTAGTGGCAAATGCTTGATTTTTTTGATGTTTTAGCACTTTTCCAAAAAACATTGATGATCTAAAAATAGATGTACCAGAGGAATATTCGTCCAACAAACCAGGATCATGATAAATATCTTCATAGAATGACTCATCAACGGTTAAAACTAATGGAATAATTCCGAGTTCCGGCATATTTTTTACAAAATGATGGATTCTTTCCGAACCTCCTCCACCAAAAGGTGGAAAATAATATGCTATTATAAGTGCTTTCAATAGATTACTGTCCCTTTATTAATTAAAACGGTATACCCCCAGCTATGCTGGGGGACTCTTTCTTTGACATATCCGGGAACAATAATGAAGAATCTCCTGATGTGAACCGCCAAAGTTACACAAACAGGAGATTCTATGGATCAGTACCAGAGTCTAAATCACACAAATTGGGAATGTAAATACCACATCGTATGGATCCCCAAATACCGGAAGAAGAAAATCTATACAGAGCTCAGAAATCTGTTATGTGAAGTATTCCGGGGACTTGCAAGTCATCGAGAATCAAAAATACTTGAAGGGCATCTGATGTCAGACCATATCCATATGCTCTTCGAGATACCGCCGAAGTATGCTGTTGCACAAGTGGTCGGATACATCAAGGGCAAAAGCGCCATCCACATAGCGCGTATATTTGAGGGAAGGCAAAGAAATTTCACAGGACAACATTTCTGGGCGAGGGGATATTTCGTGTCCACGGTCGGGTTGGATGAAAAGACGATACGAGAATATATCCAGAACCAAGAAAACGAAGACAGGAGACAGGACCAGCTGGACCTTATGGCCGAATAGGCCGCCACCCGGAGGGTGGCTCACAATAAAACCGCTTTTAGCGGTTCACATATCCCAAGCCTCCGGCTTTGCCGGAGGTCGTTGACTTTTTATCAGTAGTGCATGGATCTACAATATGCATACGACGCCTGCTTTGACAAAAGCAAATTGCAGCTGGAAACCAGAAGAAAATATTAGTTAGATTTTTTTCTGCAAACGAACTGTATCCAGACAACATGCAAATGGACAATAAAGTTGTTATAGCAAGCACTTTTTCTGATCCTGTTCTCGCACTACGAAAAAGGGAAAATATAATAAAGAAAAAACTAATTATACATATAAACGCTGGAACAACACCTGCATCTACAATAATCATTAACCAAGGATTTTCAAAACTAACCCCTTTCAAGATCATTGAATCACTAAGATCTCTCGATTTTCCATACGTAGCATCAAACCATTGGGAAGATTTGATAATATCTCCTATTGAAAAAACAGATTGCAATCTCACCGCAGAAGATAGCAGTCCTTCTCTGCTCATAAACCTTTCAATTATGAATTTCCCCTGGCTGGTCAAAAATAGCATTCCAGCCGATATCATTACAAATGAGAGTAAAATAAAAATATTCTTCACCGTAATCTTTTTACTGAATGTAAGCAGAACACCTAAGAAAAGAAGCAATAAGCCAGACCTTGATCCTGTTAGAATCAAAGACACGATAAGTATAACACTAAAAATAACAACAACATATTTATTGCTTATGTTGCCGGCATGATATAAAGAAATTAGAAAGAAAAATGATATAAGTAGTGCATTTGAAGTTACTAGCGGATGGCCCATGGTAGTAAATATTCTAAATTGATCTGAATAAGTGAGAGCTTCATAACCCTTCATGCTTTTACGAAGCAATTCTCCATACAAATAGTTATTCTGAAAATAATATTCAAAAAAACCATAAAAACAAACAATAATACTTAAAATTATGAATATTTTTTGCAGCCTTGACACTAATTTAGCGTCTGTACGGTCATAAAAACATATCAGTAAAAATAGAATAAATGGAGCAATAAAACTTTCTAAAGCATACGAAACAGTTGAAATGTTGCGTTTTAGAAATGCTATCAATATAAGAAAGCAAATAAATAATATTTGTGTAGCCAGTGCAATTTTCATCGAACTATTGCTTGTTTTGAAAAGACCAACCACTAACTTATAATTTGGAACGATTGTAACAAGAGCGATAGAAAGTATAATTATGGAAATGGGGTGATTTTTTAATAGCCCAGAATTTATATTATTTAGGTTCAGGTTGTTAATTGCACTAATTGCTATTGGTGGAAGAAAGAAAAAAAGTACTAATGGTATGTATAAGCTAGCACGGCGAAAACATATCGTAGAAATGAAACCAAATCCGATTGAAAATATAATTAATTGAATAGGTATTGGGATTACAATAAAAAAACAAGCAAGAAATCCCGTCAGTAGTATAATATTTAAATACCGTCTGGTATTTGTATTTATTAGCTTTAGAAATGGCAAGTTATTCACTATCGTTAATCCAAAAAACATAATATTATGCTCAAGTTGTCTCAGAATGCTTCACACTCTGCATGACGTATAGAGATTTTGGTAGTGTGTGAATCTTTGAATCTTGCACAAATGCTGACTGCAGGAGTAGCCATACCATATTTAGATGAATATGTCGAAGGACGTAGCTCGAATGTTGCATTTGAACTCTCTAGAAAAATCCGACCTAACTGAAGTGAAGATCCTTCAGCAGTCTTAATCGGTTGTGGGGTTAACAGCGAAACTGTCCCGGATGTTTCATTTCCCTGCAGGGTATCACAAATTTCAATTATGCCTTGGCCTGGATATACCTTGATTTCTCTCAGATGATCAACCGATTTGCCGCCATATCCTCGCAATTTGCCTCGGAACAGGACACAACCTCTTATAATATTCCAGGTTTCGCAAACGGCCGCAGCTTTATCCTTCAAGCAGAAAATCCCTCGTAGACCATTTTCCCAGCGATGCTGCTCAACACCCGGCAAAAAGACGGTGTTATGACGTTCCGTGGAGCGAAACAGGTTGCGCTGGGTCAGACTCGGTGTATAGAGATATGTTCCCGGGTCGATGATGAGTGGCACGCCATCAACATGAAGCTCGAACGATAGCTGATCATTATGAGCATGTCCACCTATGCCTTGCTGCCCGATGCTACCACAGCGGATAGCCAGATAAATACGTGGAGTACGAAGAATATAGAGCCCGAAATCAGGATAAGCCAACGTTTGCATAGACTGACCTACCAATGGTATCTGCCCGGTGCGAAAGGAATGAACCATCTTACATGACAATAACGAGTGCACCAGAACAGATTCTGGCGACTCACACAAGTTGCCCTTAAGGTCATCCCTACCGAACAAAACTCCAGCAATAAGTAGCAGATGTCCATGATCTAAAAACATTTCATCAGGATAGTTCACGCTGGCGAATGATTTTACACTCTCTGCAAAATCAATATTACGCTCCATGGCACTGGCATTTGTGACTATGTCGAGGGATGGCCATAGCTTGATAAATCGACCATTATCATTGTCCCCAAATTGAGGGATTTTGCCGTTAGGTGCCGTAATATACTTGGTAAATTCAGCTGCCCGTTCAAGTCTTTCCCAGAACCAGTCCGGAAAAATTTCATGGGTGGCAAGCTGGTAACGCTGTTTACCATATTCTTGCAGTTGCGGAATAACAGTAAGCGTGCGGACATCCAGTTCTTTCAATTTTTCGCGTCGCTCGGGAGTAAGCCGCAGGCAGAGCATGGAACAATAAAGCATAATCTCAGTCGAGAGGCGATGATAACTGGTTGATGCCTCAAAATTACTTCCATCAGACTGGAACTCATGCTCCATCTCGCTTACCAATTCCTGTAGGGAAAAAGCAATCCAGAGATCAGTTTCACGGGTCTCTGGCAAGTAGTTCGCAGCAAATAGCAACCCCGCTATGTTCGAAAGATAATGATTGCTGCGGAACTCGGGAAAATACTCGAGATTTTCGATGCAGTGCTTGCCATGCTCATATACCGAGCGGGCAAGTAATGTTTCGAATTCGGAATTAAACGTTGCACCAAACCCGCGAAATAAATCATACGTAATTAACCAGTTAGCCACCCTGATGCCAACATCCATGGTGCAATTCCAGTTAACTCCATATCTTGGAGGATTAGTTGCAATGAAATCCAAAATCTGGTTACAAAATTCACGAGCATACTTTTCTGGCGAATCAAATCCGTCAACACCATCTTTTGCCAGAGTAAAGGCCCAGGCGAGTTGAGGCAGGTGTTGCATCCGAGCAAGTTCCCAAGGGAGCTTTACGTCTATGCCAGGAAGATGTGCAAACGTGATGTCTCGATACCAGGTAGTTTCACTCCAGCGATAACCTGATTTGAAATCCACATGCCAATCAATCGGGGTGTAGTGCTCGTCAATCAGGTTCCAGATTTGCTGTGACTCTTTAAGATTTGAATTATTGATTCTGCCTGTAAGCCACTTTCCATTTTTGTCATTCTCGATTGAAGAACCCATCTCATAGGAGTATCCCTCAAGACCATGACATTCCATGCCATGTTTCACTTGCACCCAGCCAGATCCCAGCAGATCAAAACGGTGGTCCAGGTACAAATCTGATAGAAGCTTTACCTGGTGGGCTTTTTCAGCCTGTTTCAATGTTGAATTATCTGCAAAGTTGAAATAGTTGTAGAGTGGAGGATTGTTGAAATATGGGCTGTATGTTGTTTGTTTCTGATCTCTGTTGCGCTTTATGGTGCAATGTAACTTGCTATTGATTCTATTTGAAATCTTACCCACTAATCGATTTGGAGGGGTAGATTTTATAATATTTATGTAGTGTGTAATAGATTTTATCAAGAAAGTAGTTCCTGTTTATATATTTAAATCGCACGGGTATGTTGGTAGAGCATTTTTCACTGCAGGTATACCAATATAACGAACAAGCAATAACGTGGTTACAGCTGATAAAACTTGCGCAGTTGCCACACCTATAATTCCATACATTTTAACTAATGCAAATGACATGATAATGCCTACCGCTGTGCTTATTCCAACCATAAAAAAATTAAATCTCATTTCACCCAAACCAACTAAAGCTATACCTGTAATAGACGAGTATGTCCAAGCTACATATCTTACTAACAAGATGAATAATATCGTTAAGGTAGGCATGTATTGTTTGCCATAATAAAATATTACAAGTATGTACGCTGAAGAAAATAAAAGTATTGAAACTAATAAACTGAGGATTAGCGCTTTGCGGCTTGTATCCTTCAATTTAGTTAAAAACCAGTCTCTATCTTTGGATTTTTCACTAAAATATGGAGTTGCAATTGATTGAACGGTATAAGTGACCTGCATTCCACCCAATATAAATAATGTTGCTAGTGAATAATATCCAATTAACTCTCTATCCTTTATAAAATGATCAAGAACAACAATGTCGATATTTTGAGCTACAAATGAAACTAAATTCGCCATAAAACTATAACGAACTACATTTCTATATTTGGGAGGAATATGAATATCGACTTTCTTAAATACGGAACGAGGAAATTGAGCAAAAAATGGTACTATACCTGCAATATAAGCAATTATTGTTGCAAAGATAAAACCTTTAAAACCCCAATAATACGTTAGAATAATTATGCATATTACAGATTGAACTTTAATAATTGCCTGAGCTTTTGCCATTTCCTTTATTTTTTTGATGGCTTGAAGTAAAACAACGGCCTGATTAGTAAATAAAGCAAAAGGAATAATTGCAGCGTAAACAGCTAACCAGAAATTGATATGGGGGGATGGTGAAATAACATTCCAATAGGCAACAAAAAAAAGTATCGCAATTGATATTCCGGTAGTTTTAATTGATTGGAATAAAGTGTGTCTAAAAAGACCATATTTCTGCTCAATTTCAATGCTTTCTGAGCAGAACTTTAAAATAGCAGTTGCATATCCATAGCCAGCAATAAGAAGAAAAAAATTTGAATATGACTGAATAATCTTTATTTCCCCAAGCTCTACTGGGCTTAGATACTTGCTTACAAAAAGGCTGCTTCCAAAACTTAGAAACTGAAGCAATAAGTTTACAGATAAAAGATGAAAGAACCCTTTTTCTGTCAAATTTGTATATATTTGTTTAAGTTTTGACAACATACTATTTGTATCGTATCAATTTTGCAGGAACGCCACCAAATATTGCTCGTTCAGGTACATCCTTAATCACTAAGGAATTTGCCCCTATTATGCTATTGTCTCCAATTTTGACACCATCCCTGATAAGTACATTTGAGCCAATCCAAACATTCGAACCAATTAAAATATCTCTTTCCGGTTGTGACCTTTTATTGGCAGGTCCCGTTGATTCATTTACGTCGTGAGTTAAAGCAAGCATATTTACGTTATAACCAATAGCACACCATTCCCCAATGATTACTTTTGAATTGCGACCTGTAACAATACGCCCAGAATTAAAATACGAATTAGCTCCGAGTGAAATATTGCCTTGAAATACAGTATGTTCTATTTCACCAATCCAAGATGTGGGATGAAGATTAAACGTTTTTCGATAGTAATTTTCTTTGTCCTTGAGATATGCTTTAAAAAATAATTTGTAGCATATACTCAATAATTTAATGAAAATATTTTTCATTTATTATTCTCGCTTATAGACAAAATATTATGCGCTAGCAAGACGAGCGAATCAATTGATCTGTTTTTGAAAATTATAGTTCCTTCCGGCCTTTCACATACATCACTTGCTAAAGCGGGGCACCCCATGTCAATTGCTTCAGCAATGCTGATGCCGTATCCGTCGTTAAAAGTTGGACGAACCATAAGATCGGCTTGTTTAAATAGTGGCCATAATTCCTTTTGACCTGTCATGAAATGGAAATTATCCTCAATTTCGAGATCACGTATTTTCAAGAGACATTGCTCATAATACTCATAATTACCAATGCCAGCGAGGGCAAATACAATTCCGATGTCGTTGAAATCAGCTTTTAATCTGTATAGAAGCTCAATACACATATCTAAGCCGTAAAGATCTATGCCCTCATAAAATTCAATTCTAAATGCATTCGCAATTATCATTGGTTTGTGGCTTTTGATAAAGTCGAGGGTGGTTTGTTCGTACGATTGCCATATTGAGGGTTCATCCTCAATTGGTGGTGGAATATAAGCATGCTTAACTTCTGTATTTTCAGGTAGAACTAAGCCAGCCTTATTGTAATAATCAAGAATATGTCTTCCAACTACTACTGCTTTTGAGGTAGAAGCCAGAAATTTACCGAGAATTACCTTTTCTTTCGAACTGAGACTTAGTACTTTTCTTCCTGAATGATCATGTAAGTTAAATTGTTTGGGAAAAGGTCTGAAGAGCAATATCTGCATGATGTTGAAATTGAAACCATTGAGATGAAAGCAGGTCGGTGTTGGTGAGCAGATCCATTCGATAAACTTTAAAATTTTAACCGACTTCGATAATTTAGAAAAATCTACACATTCTACATCAACCCCCTGACTCCTCAGCAGTTTTGCGTATCGATAAATAAAAACGCTTATACCACCGAGTGGTGGCGGGTATGGCCCGATTAGAATGTATTTCATAACCTATGCAATTACCAAATTGATGAGATTCATCTGGCTTGAGCAATTTCAATGGCAACTTGAGTCGTCTGAATCATATCCCATAAATCAATTGGCCACTGTTTTTCTTTTCGTTTCAATGATTCATACAAGCATTCAAGTTCCTCAAATTGCCCTTTTTGGCTTGATGAGGTAATGATTTCATTCAATTTCAAACCATAACCTTTGAGTGATTTGTAATCATCCATAATAATGCTTTTACCATCAAAATGTACCTCCATGAATTCTTTAGATACATCTTTGCTTCCTACTGAAAAGTAATGAATTGTTGCGATCGAACCATCCTCATAAGCTAGGGTAATGGCTTTGTTGTCAGAAGCTCTGAAATTACTAGTTACTGGGGCCATACTGTCAACACTGATAGATAAAATCTTACATCCGGTAAGAAAAGTCATGAGATCTATTATATGGCAGGCTTCGCCTATTATCCTGCCTCCATCCTCATGAACCCAGTGATCGATTGGCAAGAAACCGGCATTCATGCGGTAATGAATGAGTAAGGGGTTTAATCTTTTGTCAGTGTGCAACTTTATTTCCTGAGCATACTTGCTGAAGCGACGATTGAAGCCAGTGAATAATAATGGTTTGCTATCAGTTCCATCAGCATAAAACGCTTTGATTGAATCTAACTCTTCCTGCGTAGTGGCCAGCGGTTTCTCAACAAAGACATGTTTGCCTGCTTGCAAAGCTTGAAGCGCCAGTTCAGCGTGATTGTCATGACGGGTGGCTATCAAAACCAGGTCAATATCATTGTCATTTAGCGCATCATGAAAATCGGTAGAGGAATAATTGGCCTTGTATTGTTCTGCAACGACTTTTGCCTTGTATCCTGTACGGTTTACAACAGAATGTAGTCGAAAATATTTCGAAAGCCTTTTAATATTAGGAAGATGCACACCGGTTGCAAATCCACCAGCACCTACAAGAGCAATATTTATAACATCACGGGAAATTTTAGTTGTGGATGCTACAGTTTTTCTATTCTGATTCACAAAAAAACCTGAATCCCCAAATTCATGCATACCGTAATCTAGCAAAACCATAAGAGGTTTGATATCTGACTGCTGAAGCGATTCAAAAGCTTCAGTAACCTGTTCAATCGGATATACGGAGTTTATTAATTTATCAAGTCTGATTGCGCCATCATTCAGGAGACGCAAATATTCAGTCATATTACGATTTTCAGTCCAGCGCACATATGCAAATGGGTAATCAAGCCCTTTTTCTTCATAATTTTTATCATAGCGGCCAGGGCCATAAGATGTTGATATAAGAAAATCCAGTTCTTTTTGATACATATCCTCGCGCTTTATTTCCATACCAACAACACCTACAAGTACCACTCGCCCCTTGCGCTTGCACATCTGAAAGCTTTGTGAAAGTGGTTCGCTGCTGCCGGATGCAGCTGTAAAGATAACAGCATCAGCCCCATTGCCGCCTGTCCAGTTCTGAACTGCGTGGACAGCGTTTTCTGCGCTCGCGTTAAGTATGAGTTCTGCACCAAGCTCCTTTGCAATGGCGAGTCGTGTTACGTCAAGGTCAATCATGGCTATCCGCACACCTGAATGCTTTAGCATTTGCAGGGTCAAAAGGCCGAGTATTCCCGCACCGACCACAACAGCCATCTCACCCAGTCGCAAGTCAGCCCGCCGTACCCCTTGCATGGCTATGCCGCCAAGTGTAACTGTGGAAGCGGCTTTGAAATCCATACCTGTAGGCATTTTTATGACCAGATTTTCCGGGACATCTACGTATTCTGCATGGTTGGCCAATCCAGCTCCAGCGGCTGCTACATGATCACCAATCGTGAAATTAGAAACACCTTCACCGACAGAAATTACAACACCACTTATGGAATAGCCGGTAGCTACGCCGCCCTCCAACTTGCCTTTAACCTTGGCGTACGCATGGGAAATACCCTCGGAGCGAACCATATCAAAAATTTTTTTAACATGCATTGGCTGCTCAAGTGCTCGCTTAATGGTTGATTTACCGCTACCTTGAACGCTACAAATCTCCGTACCGGCAGAAATACAACTATTGACAACCTTAATCAATAGAGCTCCTTTAGATACTAAAGGACCAGGAACTTCCTCACCGAATACTTTTCCTTTTCTTATAATTGCCTGTATCACTTTAATAAGCCCCTCTATCGATTGCCAGATTCCGCGCGTGTCAATGACAACTTTACTCTAAATCCCACAGGCCACGTGTATCGATCACAACTTTGCCTGCAAGTTGTCCAACGGTAATGTCAGAAAATATCTGGTGATTGACGAGCAACAGCACTATGTCAGCCTGCGTCACTGCGTTTGCCGCCTCTGCAAAAGTTACACCAGCTCCAATCAGATTGCCGGGCAATTTGGTGACATGCGGCTCAACAACGAGGAGCTCGCCGATCTTCAACTCTTTAAGATGATGGACGATCTCCACCGATGGGCTCTCACGTAGATCGTCAATGTCTGCCTTGAACGCTAATCCTAGGCAGGCAATTTTCGGACTTTTCAGTTTCGAAGCGGCGGCCTTGACTTTGTTAATCACATACTGCGGCTTATAGTCATTCACTTCACGCGCCGTGCGGATCAATCGCGCTATCTTGGGTGATTTGTCGACGATGAACCAAGGATCGACGGCGATGCAATGCCCGCCAACACCAGGCCCCGGTTGAAGGATATTTACACGCGGATGGTGATTGGCAAGGCGGATGAGTTCCCACACATTGATATTCAGTTCATCGCAAATAAGCGAAAGCTCATTTGCGAAGGCTATATTGACATCGCGGAAGGAATTCTCTGTAAGTTTGCACATTTCTGCGGTTCTCGCGTTCGTGATGATGCATTCGCCTCTCACGAAGGTCTTGTACAAGGCCGACGCCCTGGCGGAGCAGCGTGGCGTCATGCCGCCTACGACACGATCGTTTTCAAGCAGTTCATGGAGGACCTTGCCTGGCAACACGCGTTCTGGACAGTAGGCAATGCTGATATCTGAGTCTTCACCGGTCTGCTGCGGAAAGGATAGATCGGGACGGACCTCCGCAAGCCATTGGGCCATTTGATCGGTGCTGCCAACGGGTGAAGTGGATTCGAGAATGATCAAGTCCCCTTTTTTCAATACAGACGCGATGGAACGTGCCGCTGCCTCCACGTAGGAAATGTCTGGCACATGTTGCCCCTTGAATGGCGTGGGGACCGCGATTAGGAAGGCATCGGCCACCTCTGGCTTTGTGGTCGCGCGTAACTTTCCGGTGCGCACCACTTCATGGACCAGGGCTTCCAGATCAGGCTCCACGATATGAATATGTCCTCGGTTGATGGTATCCACGGCATGTTGGTTGATGTCGACGCCGACGACAGTGATGCCGCGACTGGCAAAGACGGCAGCCGTGGGCAGACCGATGTAGCCCAGCCCGATCAATGATACATTTTGAAAAATCCTACTCATCGTTAATCGTCCTTTTAAGTATTTCTATTATGCATTGCGCAGCTCGCCCATCACCGTAGGGGTTATGGGCCTGTGACATTCGCTGATATAGCAGCCTGTCATCCAGCAGTGAGGTTACATTGGCTACGATGCGCGAGGCATCGGTTCCCACAAGTTTTACCGTACCGGCTTCTACTGCCTCAGGCCTTTCTGTTGTATTGCGCATTACCAATACGGGTTTGCCAAGCGAAGGAGCCTCTTCTTGAATCCCTCCCGAATCGGTCAAAAGGAGATAGGCGCGATTCATCAAGTATACAAAGGGAAGGTAGTCAAGTGGTTCGAGCAAATGGATACGTGGGCAGTTGCTCAATATTCGGCGAACGGGTTCCTGTACTTGGGGATTGAGATGTACCGGATAGACGATTTCCACGTCGTTGCGCTCGGCGATCGCGCGTAAGGCCTTGCATATATCTTCGAAACCTTGTCCGAAGTTCTCTCGACGATGCCCGGTTACCAATATCAGTCGTCTTGTTTCTTGAAGAAATGCAAAGCGCTCTGCAAATTCCAGCTTGAGTTTTGAGTTGTTCTCGATGCTTTCGACTACGGTCAACAATGCGTCGATCACTGTATTACCTGTCACGTGGATCAATTCATCCGCGCAACCCTCCGAAAGCAAGTTGGCGCGAGCGACTTCTGTCGGGGCGAAATGGAGTGATGCGACCCGCCCTACCATTCTTCGGTTCATCTCCTCAGGCCAGGGGGAATAGATGTCCCTTGTTCGCAGCCCTGCCTCGACGTGGGCTACGGCTATCTTTTGGTAAAAGGCCGCAAGGCTAGCCGCCATCGCCGTGGTGGTATCGCCATGCACGAGCACCAGATTGGGCTTCCACAGCTTGAATACATCGCGCATGCCAAGAAGGACATTGCTGGTGATGTCAGTCAGGTCCTGACCTGCCTTCATAAGGTTCAAATCGTAATTCGGGGTGATACCAAAGAGCGTGAGCACTTGATCGAGCATTTGCCGATGCTGTGCGGTCACGCATACCTTCACGTCCCATAGCCTCGCTTCGATAAGGGCTTGCACGACAGGCGCCATTTTTATCGCCTCTGGACGTGTCCCGAAGGTTACTAATATTCTTTTCACTCAGACTCCTGGTCGGATGTACATTTACTGCATCATGCTATTCTTAAAAATCAACGATTCATGCATAAAGCAAAAAAACATAAGAATCTCATGTAAATTCTAGGTTGTTTAGATAAATTCGGGATCAAAATGTTCAATCTTGTTGAGATAAAATTATTAAATCAACCTCTTCAACTCTTCAACTCTTCAACCTTATCCGTCTTCTCCCAGCTAAACCCGTCCCGCCCAAAATGTCCATACGATGCGGTTTTCTGGTAGATGGGTTTCTTCAGGTCCAAGGTCCTGATTATACCCGCTGGATCAAGCTCAAAAACCTTTCTTACCGCTTCCGATATCTTTGAGTCAGGTATTTTTCCTGTACCAAAGGTATCGACCATTACGGATACGGGATCGGGTACGCCTATTGCGTATGCAAGCTGCACTTCGCATCGTTCTGCCAAACCGGCAGCGACGATGTTCTTGGCGACATATCTGGCCATGTAGGCCGCGGAACGATCCACCTTGGACGGATCTTTCCCGGAGAAGGCCCCGCCGCCATGGCGACCCATTCCACCGTAGGTGTCCACGATTATCTTGCGGCCAGTCAATCCTGTATCTCCCATGGGTCCACCTATGACAAAGCGTCCGGTGGGATTGATGAAGAATTTTGTCCTGGAATCGAGCAATCCTGTTTCCTTGAGCACTGGCCGGATTATCTCCTCGATGATGGTATCGTGGATGGTTTGATAGTGCACATCGGGATCGTGCTGGTGGGACACGACCACGGTGTCGATATGGATGGGCTTGTGCCCCTCGTATTCAAGGGTAACCTGGCTTTTTGCGTCAGGCCGCAACCACGGGATTATCTTGGATTTTCGCTGTTCGGTGGCTCGGTGCAGGATCTTATGGGCATACATGATGGGGGCGGGCATCAGCTCAGGTGTTTCACTGCAGGCGAAGCCAAACATCATGCCCTGGTCACCGGCCCCCTGCCTACCCTCGAACTCCTTGAGTCCGTGGCCGACAACCCCCTGGTTGATATCCGGTGATTGGGAATGGATGGTATTCAGTATCGCCATAGATTCGTAGTCTATGCCGTAATCCGGGTTATCGTAACCGATATCACAGACTACATCACGGGCCAGTTTCTGAATATCGACATACGTGGTGGTCGTAATTTCTCCGCCCACCAGCACCATGCCGGTTGTGGCATAGCATTCGCAGGCAACATGGCTTTCCGGGTCATCCCGGAGGCACGCGTCAAGAACCGCGTCGGAAATCTGGTCACAGAGTTTGTCCGGATGGCCTTCGCCGACGGATTCGGAAGTAAAGAGATAATTCGAGCCTTTCATGAAATCTCCTAGTAGCGATATGATTCCGGCTTATAAGGACCAGTCTGTTTGATATCCAGATAATTGGCCTGCTTGCTGGTCAGAGTAGTCAGTTCCACCTTCAATTTCTCGAGATGCAACCGTGCGACCTCCTCATCCAACAACCGGGGAAGCACCGTCACAGATGGCCTGTTCGTTTCCCTGTTCTTCCACAATTCGATCTGAGCCAGAACCTGGTTGGTAAAGGATGCGGACATGACAAAGGACGGATGACCCATGGCACAACCAAGATTGACAAGCCGTCCTTCCGCAAGAAGGATGATGCTGTGGCCGTCGGGGAAACGGTAGGAATCCACCTGTGGCTTGATGTTTGTCCTTACCACACCGGAGTCCTTGTTCAGCAAGGCTACCTGGATTTCATTGTCGAAATGGCCGATATTGCACACGATAGCCTGGTCGCGCATCTTCTTCATGTGATCGAGGGTGATGACATCCACATTGCCTGTGGCTGTCACGAAAATCTCCGCCCGCTCCAAGGCTTTTTCAACGGTGCTCACCTCATACCCTTCCATGGAAGCCTGAAGCGCGCAGATGGGATCAATCTCGGTTATGATGACCCTGGCTCCCTGGCCCCTAAGGCTTTGGGCACAACCCTTGCCAACATCTCCAAAACCGCAGACCACCGCAATCTTTCCGGCGAGCATCACATCGGTTGCTCGCTTGATCCCATCGATAAGGGATTCACGGCAGCCGTACAGGTTATCGAATTTGCTCTTGGTCACGGAGTCGTTGACGTTGATGGCAGGAACCAGGAGAGTCCCTTCCTGCGCCATCCTGTACAGGCGATGGACCCCGGTTGTTGTCTCCTCGGAGACACCTTTCCAGTCCTTGACCGTGTCGCCCCAACGACGGGGATTCTCTGCAAGGATGAGTTTCAGGCGCTTGTAGAGGGCTACCTCATCCTCGGTCTCAACCTTCTTATCGAGCAGGGTAGGGTCCTTCTCCGCCGCGAAACCCAGATGGATCATCAAGGTCGCGTCCCCACCGTCATCAACGATTAGTTGGGGGCCCTTCCCACCTGGAAAGCGGAGCGATTGATCGAGCAGCTCCCAGTATTCATCCAGGGATTCTCCCTTCCAGGCGAACACGGGAACACCGGCAGGTTTATCCGGAGTGCCTGGACCAACTGCGATTGCCGCTGCCGCGTGGTCCTGGGTAGAGAAAATATTGCAGCTAGACCATCGGACATCCGCGCCAAGCATCCTGAGCGTCTCGATCAACACAGCTGTCTGAACCGTCATGTGAAGCGAACCGGTAATCCGGACGCCATTCAGGGGCTTTTCCTTCCCGTACCGCGTTCGGGCGGCCATGAGACCGGGCATTTCCTTTTCCGCAATATCCAGTTCCCTGCGGCCCCAGGCAGCCAGGGAAAGATCCCGCACTTTGTAATCCATCATTGCTCCCATTTCTATTTATTCAGATAGCAATATATCAAGTTTTCCGTGGTCATCGAAGTGTTCCCTGAATCTCTTAATGAAATCCTTCCTTTCGAAGCTGTGACCTTGTGGACCATTTTTCTCAAGACAATAGACCGCCGCAAGGGAACCGAGTTGTCCGCAAAGTACCCAATCCCAGCCATGCGCGTATCCTGCCAGAAATCCGCCCCTGAAGGCGTCGCCAACGCCGGTTGGATCTATGATGGAATCTTCTGGAACGGTCGGTATATGATAATCCTCATTCCTGGATATGAGTCTGGCCCCTTTCTTCCCCAGTGTTACAAGGAGATACTCCACACGCTCCACTATATGCTCATTGGTAAATCCCGTTTTCGACTTGATTAGTTCGAACTCGTATTCATTGCAAAACAGGAATTTTGCGCCTGTAAGGTCCTTGGCCAGTGCTACTCCGTCAAGCCGGGCGACCTGCTGGCTGGGATCGTATAGATACGGAATACCCAAGTCCTTGGATTCCTGCGCGAATTTCTGCATTGCCGCAGGATCGTTAGGAGAAACGATTACTAGATCAGGCCTGCTGCCGGCTTCGGTGATCGACTGGGTCGAGGCCTTTGACATGGCTCCTGGATAGAATGACGCCAGTTGTGCTGACTCCTGATCCGTCGTCGCAAAAAAGGAAGCGGTAAAGTCACCAGGCATTATCTTGATCGCATCGGTATTGATACCCTTGCTCTCCAACCACTGCCTGTATTCGGAGAAATCCTCCCCCACCGTAGCCATGATCCTTGGCGTCTCCCCCAGGAGGGCCATCGTGTAGGCGATATTTGGTGCGATTCCCCCGCGCAGTTTAATCATCGACTCCACCAGGAATGAAAGGCTGATGGACTCGAGGCATTCCGGCATGAGTTGTTCCCTGAATTTACCCGGGAATTTCATCAAATAATCGAATGCGACCGAACCGGTAAGGAGGAAATTCATGCGAACCTCGTTCAGGGTTATTTTTGGGGTCAGTTCAATGCGGAGGCCACGGTATTGGGTGCGCCCCCTCCTCATGATACCACTGCCTCGGCTTCCCGGCTCAGGAATCGGCCTCGAGTTCCCGGATCATGTCCTGCAGGAATCCCAGGAACCGCTCATGATGGACCTTGAAGTCCGCTGCCAGATTGATCGCCGCCTGGTTTGCAAACTCCACCTTTGCGGGTAGGAGCGGACTTTTGTAGATATTCCGGTATACGTGCCGGAATTTGAGAAGTTCCTCTATCCGGAGGCTTGTCGTGAAGTCGATGAGGGCGGGCCTGATGCCTTCGATATTCAGGGTCATCCGTTCAAGAAGGGCCTTGTGCCAGGTGATGTCGGCAACATTATTCTCAAAAAATTTGGCGATTCGGAAAAAATACCCCTCGAACGCGTTGTAGAGATTGTGTAATGTGTATCCAATCACCTCCGCACAACGCCAGATCTATGTCTGAATCCTGCCGGTATTGGCGCCACGCCTCAAAGGTGGAACCGAAACCCAGAATCGTGCGTACCTGCGGGTCGGCTCGCCCAATACGTGCGGCCAGTTTTCCGGCAAAGTCCTGGGCGCGTCTGCGTCTGGCTTCCGCCTTGATGTGATTTGTTCGCCAGCGGGCAGCCAATCGTTCAGCTTCCTGTACCATCGTTGCCTCTCCTCATGATACATGTAATGCCAGGTATTATGAGCCTGAAAGTTGGACAGACTTTTGTTCGAAATAAGGCGGACCTTTCGGACCCAGGAGAGCTCGATACCCGGTAGGGCCTGATACTCGTCAGGCTGTCCAGGCAGCTATTATCTCCCTGCGGTCTTCATTGAAGGCGGCATACATGGATAGCAGGTGCATGGTCATCATCCGAGCATGGGTCTCATTCCGGGCCTCTCCGCGGGCAAAACTGCCATGAAGGAAGACCGCGCTTATCCTGGCATCGTTCCTGAACAAGCCCAGCACCTCATCATTGGCGCTTAATTGGTCAGCCATGCTAGACTTCACGGCACGCCTCCACCGGGGCCCCTTGGGGTCAGACCCCGTGATTGCTATTTGACATCTTCAGCCGCGAGTCGTAAAAATCACGGGCCTGCAGGAACAGCCGTTCCATGCGTGGCCACTCAAGAAAGAGCGTATTGATGGCTGTTGCGGTTTGCTCCATGTTTTCAGGGTATTCATGGGCAAGACCGTTGCGAAGATTCCTGAAAAACTGCCAATCAATTATGGATGGTATGACCCCGATCTTTTCCAACCGTCCCAGAATGTCCAGAAAGGGAAGTGGTTCATCACTCCCTTCAAGGTAGGAATATAACGCTGGCAGGAGTCGGGTGCCCATGGAATCCTGCAATTTCATGAAGCGATACAGAAACTGGTCAATGTGTTCCACCAAATCGTCATCCGCAGACTCAAGGGTATCCGCACCGATCGGAAAAAAAGCCGTCAGGTTATTCCTTGATTTGAGTATCCTGCCATGGTGTTTGCCGCATTCCTGCAGGGCCGATTGAATCGTCTTTTCCACAATTTCAGGAAAACTCATAGCTCTACTCCAGTAGCCATCGCTTCCTCAACTATGCCGGGAATGACCATGCCTTTGGACGAAACATTGACGATCAGGTCAATTTTCTGGTCCCCCAACGCAAGCTGCAATTCCGAAAGCGCCAGAAGCTTTTTTCTGAACACGTCATCGTTCTGGGTCGTATCGACCAATAGATCGATATCACCACCTTTCTGGCTGTCATCCACCCTGGATCCAAACAACAGGACTTCGGCCTGGGCCCCGAAATATCTGCGCAGGATTGAAGTGATGGTATGCCTTTCACCCAGTGTCAACCGCATGCACATCCTCCCGGTGTTCCAGGCTTGGCTTTGGAAGCAGTGCAAAGTCCTTGGGGTCAGACTACGTAAGCGCTCTCAGGGGGTACCGGAAGATCCCGCAGGCTGGCCGCAGGGATACCTGTCTGGATGGCTGGGCTTGTATGCCCGGCCGAGGAAGCTGGAGGTAGGGGGCGCAGCCGGAAGGGGACAGTGGTGATGGCGGGGGAAGGCGACTGGACCAGGTTGTCCGTGCGCCCCCTCCTCATGACAGCAATATCGGCTTCAGCTGCAGAATCACCCTTTTTGACCTTTTTTAACTCCCTTGGACCGGGTGCGCAATGATTCCTATAAAATACCCTTCATTTTTTCAGTTCCAGATATTTCATGAGGTTTCCGGCATAGGTCCTGAAATCATCAAGCCTCGTCGTGATGATCGAGTAGACAATATCCCAGTCGATGGATTCGTATTCGTGAACCGCGATGTTTCTGAAGCCTGCGGCCTTCGCCATGCGAACCGCGAGTGGGATGGCAAGAATCCCCGCTTCGCCCAGGGCCATAAAAACGCCAGCCATGGATTCCGGGCTCGCCGTATCACAATCAAGGAGAATATGGCTCCCGGCATCCACGGACAGCTGGACAGCCCGTTCCAGGTTGAGTGTCACGATATCCTGGGCATCCAGGTCGGCCGCGAGCGCCTGGGCGGAAGAGGGCCGCCGGCCTTCTATCCTTCCGATACAGCGGGAGAGCGACTCGAGCTTGGCCCTTATTACATCAGGATCCATGTACGAATCTCCATATCCGGGCGTTTCTCATCATATCCTGCAACGGCTTGAAATCTTCCCTATATCCGAGAGCCTTTGCCTTGTATTTTACAAATAGGCTTCCGTCGGTCCTGATTCTCCTGCCCTCAACCATGACACGGTACAGGATGAGTCCCTCCGCCCGGTATAAATCTATCATGTCGACTTCCCGGCCGAGCAAGACCGATAGCTCGGCAGCGGTCCCGCACAATAGCTCCCTATCGATCGCCCCGTCATTCGCTACGGCGATGTCGACATCGCTCGTCGCCCTGAAATTCCCCTTTGCCGCCGATCCGTACACGAGCACGAGCCTGAAATCGGGTCTCCCGTTAAAATATTCAGTCAGCATCCCGAAAACGGTTGCCATACTTAGGTTGTTACGCTTACCCATGCCGTTCCCTCATCATATAAAATGATCCCTGGTTCACCTGATGGAGAACCCAAGCTCGGAGCAGAACGTCACGAGCGATTTCCAATGGGTCTGGGCGACAGCTTTCAGGATGCTCATGTCCAGTGCCTGGACTTGAAAAAAAAGGAAGAACGCATTACTATTTTATAATGTAAGGGAGGACAGCATGCGCATTACTGCTACCATTACGGAGAAGGGCCAGGTAACCGTGCCGAAAGTGATAAGGGATAGAATCCGGAGCCGTATTATCGAATTCGTCACGGATGGCGATGGAATACAGATAAGAGGAGTCCAGAGTGTCGGCGGGAGCCTTGCCGCTTTCTCAGGTGAATATATTCCTTTGGAGGAAGTTCGCGAGGCGGTGTGGGGTGCCCATGAAAGTGACTGAGATGGTATTGCCCGACACCAATACGATCCTGCGGTACCTTTTGGCTGATGATCCAGTCCTTGCCAAGAAGGCCAGCCTTTTTTGGGAGGAAGTAAGGGAAGGAACTGTCCAAGCGGTACTGACCGAAGGGGTCTTGATGGAATGCGTGTATGTCCTTCAAAGATTCTACAAAGTACCGCGGACGACGATCGCCGAAAAATTGACTGGACTTTTGTCCTATAAGGGACTCACCGAAGATAACAAGGAACTTTTCGGACATTCTTTGGATGTGTATTCCAGTACCGTATTCGATTTTGTCGATTGTCTGCTGTATTCAGCAGAGAAGGAAGGATTGGGGACTGTTTTCAGTTTTGATGAAAAATTGAATAAATACCGTCTGAAAAAATGAATCAGCCCTTCCACGTTTTTTACGCGGCTTGGCCTGGATACTATCTGCCGGGCAACCGCATGCGGCCGAAACACGCTCTGCGGAACTGGACACCGGCGTCCTGAGTTGTTCAATACGTGAACAACTTTAGCACGATCTGCCACAGGATTCAACCTGTTTGGCAAAATGGACGCTTCTTTTCCTACCTGAACGAGGCGGATAATTCAAGTGAGAGGCCTAGGGCCAGCCTGCGACCTGCCGGATCGTTGTTGTAATTGTCCTCTACGTAAAAGCTGCCGTCCTTGCCGTAGATGAAGGGCAGGCCGATGGTGGCGGTAACGTTTGGAAATATCGTCCAGCCCAAGCCCAGCGCAAGGGAGCCGGATCCATCCGTAAGGCCATGGCGCCACTGGGCGCCTATATCCACGGGGGTATCGAAAATATCCTTGTAACCCAAGTCCACAGCAAGGGAATGGGCATTCGGGGCAAGCTCCGTTCCGTCGAAACAGTATTCCATGTTCAGCTTGAAGTCCCCCCATTCGCGGAAGAAGCCGGCCAAAGCCTTGTATTCCAGTCGTGGGGCAAGGTAATGGGCGGTAAGGTCCGTGTACATATCCGTACCGAACAGGACGATCTTGAGCGAGACCAGCGCGTTGTAGCCTTCCACCAACTGGTAACGAAAGCCGGTGCCTATCAACAACTTGCCCAGTACCAGATCCGCCGTTCCCGCGTACACCAGTTCCCGTGGGGAAGGGGAGGACGGCGTGCTGAACAGTGAATTGTTCATCAGGGTTGTGAAGGAGACACCATTCAGCAGGGTGGGCAGGCTGCCACGGACGATGAAATTACCGGCCGAATCTGACACAAGGTTTCCGGGGGTGAATATGCGGCCCTGGCCCCAGGTAAGGGTCCATGTTCCCAGGCGTAGAAATAAGCCGTTGATGCCCGAATAATCGCAGAACAGCTCGTCGATCGCGGGGGCAGGCCAGGATGCGCTACCCGCAAGGGGATCCATGCTGGTGCCCATAGACCCGTAAACGCGCACAGTGGTATCCGGACGGGCGTCCAGTGCAAGGGTGGCTGACGAGGTGAGTCCTACGGTGCCGTCGAAGCCTTCCTGCGGGTGCAGCCAATCCGGATAAACGATCCAGCCCCCACCACCCACACCGGTGGCGGTGAAGCTGCCCGTTACCGCCATGGATTCGGTTTTTTCGAACTGGGCGGTGTGGTCGATGACATCGGTCGGCTGTTCCTGGACATCCTCTGCCGGGGCATCGAACAGGGCATCAAAATCGTCTGTCGGCGCGCTATCCTGGGCGCTGTCCTGGGCAGGAAGGCCACCGGCAATGACCATGAACACGATGAAGAGCCAGCTTGCCAACCTCACTTGGCCACGCGCTCCAGGTAGTCCTTGGTGTACACCGTGTCGGGCAGGGCTTTGAGCGAGGGTTTGGTTATGGTTACGGTGGTCCGCTCGTATTCCATCTTTCCGCCAATCTTCTTGGCCCTAAGCTGGTCCTGGATGACGAGGGTGGACGGAAGCCAGCGATTGGCAACTCTTTGGTAGCTGGGAATGGCGGTTGCGCGCATCAGCTGGCCGGAAAGGCTGTAGTCCTCTATCTTGCGCACCAGCTTGTCGTCGGAAATCCAGATCCTTACCTTGGGAAAGGAGACACGGTCATTCAGGGCCTCCAGGTCCAGGACGGTGCAATCGAAGCGCCCCAGTTTTTCCTTTTTGCCCCCCACCGCACGGTAGTCGGCGGAATAGTTTGAGCGGTTGAAGTCGGAATTGCGGGCGCTGGAGTTCTGGAAGCGTTCCTTGGCGCTGGTAAAGGTAAAGGTACGCCCCACAGGGTCGTACAGCCACAGGGTATCGCCCTGCTTAAGGTAGCCCTTCCCCTTGTCCACGGTGGGTTCCAGGATAAGGATCAGGAACTGGTCCGTCCGGTCCCGGCGGAACATGGCCGCCAGGGTGGTGGAGACCGCCCCACCCGGGTCCCGTTTTTCCACCAGGTATTCGGCGGAAAGGTCCGTATCGTGGAAGGAAACCAGGGCATCCACATCGGCAAGCAGGGACGCATAACCAGTGGTGGATTGGGCACCCAGGATGTAAGACCCCAAGAACAGGATTACAGTAACACAGGTTCTAATTTTCAAAAGTTTTCCTTTTACCTTTCTGCCATGGCCGACACTGGCTGGATGCGCAGGGCCAGTGACACGGGGTAGATCCAGGCAAGGGAGCCAATGAGGGCTGCGCCGGCCAAGTGGAAGAGGAATGAGCGTAATTCTACGATGGGATGCAGGACAGTCCCTCCGAAAAGGGAGATCAAGAGTGGATTGGAGACCGGAATACCCGATTTGGCCAGTAAAATGGAAGTAAAGGCACCCAACGAAAGTCCCACGACAGCGGAGAAAAGTGTGAGAAGCATTGTTTCGATAACAAAGAGGGTTCTGACAAAGTTACGACTTGCGCCCAAGGCGCGCATGGAGCCTATTTCCCCGGTACGTTCCAGAACGGAGATAACCAACGCGTTCATGACTATAAGGCTTGCACCCAAAATGAGGAAGCCAACACCGATGTTGAAGGCAGCCCGCACGGCAAAAAGTATTATGGCACTGGAACCAGCTGCGATTCGCCAATCAAGGATGCGCCCATCAGATTGGCTTTCCATCAATGCTCGTTCTACTGAACGACGGGCGGCAGTGACGGATTTTCCTTCCTCCACGCGGACCAGGGCGAAGCTCCAGGCTGCATCGTCCGTCAGCACCAGTTTGTCCCGACTTTCGGTATCAGCCAGGTTGGCTTCGATATTGGCCAACTCGAGTCCCCTCGTAGATTCAATGTCTACGTCGATGGGAGTTTCAAAGAGATCATCCAAGTCGCCAGCTTCAGGGTAGTTTTCAACGACTTCTGAATCTGTTGGCGTGACGGAGGCATAACCCATGGTGTAATCGCATAGAGCACGGACAATAACCGGATCTGCCAGCACGACACGGTCCAATACTTCCGTGGGGGCAGGGTAGTGGTGGACCCCCGCGAAAGTGCCACGCCGAACGCGGAAGCTACCGTTTGTATACATGGAAAAAACAATCGGTTCGCCAAGCACCAACTCCCGCCCCAAGGCCGCTTCTGCGTCACGAGCCAGACGTGCATTGAGGAAGACACCGCCGGCGGTCAAGGCTGTGATATCGCCCCGATCCACCACAATGTCGGAACAGAGCGCAAAATAAGAGACAGGGTCAACCCCAAAGACGGGAACTTTAAGCACATAGCCGCCCAGGTCGAACTGGGCAGCAGCTGACACCAGGGGTGTCCAGCGGGCTACCAGAGCATTGACGTCAAGAACGCTGGCCACTGCGGAAAAATCAGCTATGGACGGGATGATCTCGTATTCGCTGACGATGGGCACCTCGCTTCCAAAGAGGCCAAAGGTTTCCTCCCCACGGGCGCCCACGGCGAAATGCCCCGTAAGGCTTCCGATAAAGGAAGCCTCCAGTCCCTGGCTGGTGCTTTCAAATATGGCGTTGGCGCAGAACAGCAGTCCTATCCCCACTGCGATTATGGAACCTATAAGGAAGGTCTTGGCCGGATGGCGTAGGAGGTTGCGTAGTGCAAGGCGCAGAAGCAGTGTCAAAATATTATATCTCCACCATGGAGGTTTTAATGAGTACGGTGATCAGATACTTCTCATTGCGTCTGCCGGATTGATGTTGGCAGCACGATTGGCGGGATCCCATGCGGCAAGGACTGCTGCACCAATCATCAGACCGCCGTTCACCAAACCCAGACGATTGTCAAATTGGAAGCGCAGGTGACCGGCTTCCAGAAACATTCCCGCGGCAGGTAGGGAAGAAAGGTCCACTAATGAGAGTATGCGCAAGGCGACAAGGCCTACAAGAAGACCGAGGGCGGAAGAAAGAAGGGCGAGAAGTGCTGCCTCTGCCAAAAAAAGAGCATGTACTTGACTCCTCTGCATTCCAACGGCGCGCATGGCACCAATTTCACGGGTGCGTTCGTGGACCAGAACACGATAGGTGTTCAGGATGCCAACCATGACAATGGCGATGAATAACGCCAAAGTGAAATAAGTGATGGCCAGAAGAGCGTCCAAGAGCTGTTTGATTTGTGCTAGTTGGGCATTCTGTGAGAGCACCGCCAGCGTTTCTTCCGTATTGGTTCCCTTTGCCAGTTCGGTGTCGCGTTCCTCACGGGAGTTGAAGCGTGGAAAGACCTTGTAGTACTTGGACAATTCTAAGCGCACGTCTTCCGCAAACCTTTCCAGTTCCACGCCATCTTTTGCGTAGACGGCTACGTCTGTAGAGGCTAATGGAGCGCGGAGAAGAAGGCCATTTAAGTCTGCACGACGCATGTAGGCTACATATCCAAAGAGGCTGGTCTCGTTGAAAATGCCTTTGACTATCAGTCTTGCGGTGTTGTACTGTCCGGTATCGGTTGTAAGATATAGGGTTACGTCGTCGCCAACCCGGCAGCCAAGGATGCGCGCGGCGGAAATGCTGATAAGAATGCAGTCCTTACCAAGATCCGAAGCAAGCGCTTTCCAGGACCCCTGATTGAAGGAGAGGCCTGAAAATTCAGCGCCCTCGGCAATAAAATCTATGCCGATCAACTTGCGCTGACGGATGGTTTCGCCGTTGTAGAAGATGGTGGCATCATTCCTGTTGTAAGAGGTGCGCTCAGCCAGTGTCCGGATTGGCAGGGTAGATTTTTTGAGGTTTGAGACAAGCTTTTCAGAATCGGAAATACCTGCCACTCCCCAAATATAACCGGTTATTGACGCATTACCCGAGAAATAACGGCCTGCCTTCAGCCTGACAGCCTCCAAAGCCCCAGTAGAAGCTCCGGCAATAAGAGTAATCAGCGCAAAACCTATCATTACGGCAATGCCTATCAGGGTGTAGCGTTTGCGTTGAAGAAGTAGATTACGAAGGGCAAGGTATAGTATCATTCGTGTGGTATATAATATGTTAATGTTTTCAATTGAAAGGCAATTATCAAAAACAAGTCCTTTTTGCATGACTTCTGCTATTATAATCCATTGTTGAGAATTTCTTAACAAAGATAGTTTTAATTATATTGACTTCGAAAGTACTGCCCAGCACCTATTGGAGAATTGATGTCATTAATCCTATTGAATGGCTCATCAGATTCCGTACTACTTGTGACTAAATCCAACCTGGTTTTATAGTATGGTAAAATTTACTAATTAAAATATTGATGGATCTTTCTCAAAGGTTTGAACAATCTTAATGCGAAAAATGGCCGCAAATTATTTTCTTTCCATGCTCTTAGATCCATTTTATTTGCAGCTAATCTTGCTGTTAAATTTACGTTGCTTTTGCCACCAGTCCTCATTTTTACGATAATTTTAGAAATGTATTTAGTTGTAATATTATTTACAACAAGAAATCTGAGCATAAGTTCATAATCAGCAGCTGATCCAAAATCTGTCCTAAATCCTCCATAGCGAACATAATTTTGCCTAAGTGTAAAAAATGTTGGATGTGGAGGCATCCAGCCAAAATAGAATTTATTTTTTGAAAATAATGACGATCGCCAATACCGTATGATTTTTGTCGTATTAATCGGATCGATGTAAATTAAGTCACCATATATTGAATCGACTTTGTCTTTAATAAATGTATTCATGATTGTTTCAATTGTGTCTGAAGAATAGTATAAATCATCGGCGTTTAAAAAACCAATGACATCTCCTGTTGCTAGTTTTAACCCTTTATTCATGGCATCATAGATTCCATTGTCAGGTTCTGAAATAACTTTCATCTTTTTCCAATCAAATGATTTTACTATCTCTACTGTTTTGTCTTTACTGTTACCATCAATGATTATATATTCCAAATCAGTATAATTTTGTGCAATAACTGATTTGACACTATCTGCAATAGTAGATTCGGCATTGAACGCTACGGTAATGATGCTTATTTTCATTCTTCTCCATCCATTTAATTCAGGCTGGCCAGATATATATTAAACAAATGATTAAGCAAAAAAACTTTTTACGTGGATGAAGATAAAAAGAATAATAAGGAAAAATAAAAGTAATCGAATATATATCTTATCGTAATTGGAAATTTATATCTATTTTATATCATTTTCATTCAACTGTATTGTTTGGCGTTTTGAGTATAGGACAACAATAATAAAATATAAAACGACATAATATCGATACTGAATCGCTCCGCTAATACAAAATAATATTAAGTATATCCAAATAAATATTTGTGCTTTATTTAAATTGAATAATATGTTATTTCCGCGGATTTTTAGAAGTAAAATCAAAAATAATATTTGGTGTCCTAATAATGCTATATTATAATGATCATTATAATTAAAATCATTCATAATACCTAAAAATGAAAGTACTCTTCCAATGTTTCCTACAAGATTGAATAAAACTTTAACTGGAAAGATTAAAAAATATCCAAAATTTTGTTGAATTATATTCAAAATAGAGATAATTCCAAATCCTTTTTTTGTTTGTTCCGGAATTTCACCCGCAAAATAAAAAATCTTAGAAAATATAATTGGATATAAGAAAGAAATACTAAATAGCAGTAAAAATAAAACATGTTTTGGTTTTGTTTTGGTTAAACGAATAAATTGAATTATGAATACAGTGCATATAAAAACAAAAGAATGGTTCCACCTTGTTAAGAAGGAAAAAAAAACACTTAATAAAAAATATACAACACTATTAGTATTAAAATATCTTAACATTAATGCCGCTGAAAAGATTGCCAAAATTTCTTTATTTAAAGAATTTGTACTAATTAAAATTAAAGGATTAATTAATAAAAATAATATTACTATCTCTATATTAACAGATTCATCTTTTGCTATTAAATAAATTGATAAGATCAACAAACACCAATTAAAAATAAAAATATTAAAAAATGAATGGCCAGTAATTCTATCTATTATTACAGGACCAATATAATTTGCTGATAACATTAATAAATTTGATATATTCTCACTTGATTCAGATATCTTGATATAAGTAAGGGTATCAGCAGAAATAGAAATATTATTTATATTATTGAGAGAAGGTAGAGAAACATTGAAAAAATAAATCGTAGATACGATAAAGAATGAAGAAATAATTAAAATAATATTTTTTGTTTTCATATTAATTAATCAATATCTTGAATATTAAAAATATTTTTTAATATATATTCAATATTTAGATCGTTTTCTTCACTAATAATCATATCTAATTGGTATTTAGAAATTGTTGTATAATCTATTTTGCTTAGTATGGTGCAAATATTTGAAGGAAATCGATATTTTATGATTTTTGCTGGATTTCCTGCAACGATTGAAAAAGGTTCAACATCCTTTGTTACAACTGCACCTGCAGCTATAATTGCACCTTTTCCAATTATTATTCCAGATAAGATTATTGCACTCATTCCAATCCAGACATCATCTCCTACAACAATTTTCCCTTTAGTAGTTGCTTCTGATTTTTTTTTAAGAAAATATCGTAGTGGATAAGTAAGCATGCTTTTATAAGAATGATTACCTCCTAAAATGAATTTTACATTATCTGCTATTGAACAAAAGGAACCTATCTCAAGTTCTTCATTTATATTTCCATAATAATATACATTCAATGGTCCATAAGTATAGTTTCCAACTTTTACAATATTTATCGTGAAATATATTCTGACTTGAGTAAAATTATGTTTGTTTTTACTACGCCATATTATTTTAAATAATTGTAATCTTAAAAATCTGATAATATTTCTAATTAGCATGATTTGAACTCCTTGGACTATTAAATAATTTATTTTTTATCACGATAAAAGTACTAAATATAATTTCTTCTTTTAATATTATCAAAGTTGAAAAATATAAGATAATAGAAATTGGAATGATAAATAAAAGATTAACAGAGTATGAAATTATTATTTTTTTTGTAAGTAATATATAAACAATAAGTATTGTATTTGCCAAAATTATCTTTATAAAAGAATTAAAATATTTTTTTGATAATATTTTATGTTTAATTTTTGAAAATAAAAATATAAACATAACTAATTCAGATAAGACAAATGACAATGCTGCCCCATAAAACGAGAAAATAGGAATTAGAATAGATAGTGATGCTATACTTACGATTGCACCAAGAATACTAGCATGAAGAATTACAGAATCATTTCCCCTGGGAATTAATATTTGGTAACCTAAGACATTGTTTAAACTTACAATAAATATATTTAAAGAGATTATTGATAATATGCTGCTAGATTGGATGAACATCCCGCCAGAGAATATTAATATTATTTCTTTACTATAAAAAATAACACCAACCACTACTGGTATTGCAATAATATTTATAATAATTATAGTACTTTCAATTATATTATCAAAATCCTTATTTAAGGATTTGGCTAAATAATATGAACATCTTGGTGATAAAACTAACGCTATTGAACCGATTAATGATTGTAAAAATGATTCAATTTTTATAGCCGTTGAGAATAATCCAGAGGCACTGCTTGATAAGTAAAACCATATAGAAATTGTATAAATATTTTGATAAATTACACCAACAATACTCATATAAAATAAATTAGATATTGATTGAAAAAATAATTTTATATTGTTTGGTAATTCAAAATGGATTTTAATTTTTCTTCTTGCTACTTGTTGATTGAAAATACTAGTTATAAATAAAGGTAATACTAAAAAAAATAAATATAATTTAGAATTTTCCTTTATACGTATAAAAAACAATATTAAAAATAGTGAAAGTATTTGTAAGACAATGCTTCGGATGGCTATATATTCAAAAGCTTCAAGGCTTTGAAAATACCAATCAATGCTCAATGGAAGAGAGATTATTGATATTCCTGCAATTAGAAGATAATCGATTTTGTTTCTTAGACTTGGGATGATTAAACATATTGAAAGGTATAACAAAACCGATATCGTAGTTGTTAAAATATTTATTGAAAAGAAATTTGAAACCAAATTACTTACATGAAGATTTGAATCCCTGACTTTTGCAATTTCTCTAACACCAAAGACAGATATGCCAAAAGTTGAAAACAAAGAAAATATTGATGCAAAAGAAATGGAAAAATTTATATCGCCTATTACGCTTGGTCCAAAAACTCTGGACACGTGTGGGTAGGATAACAATGGAATTAGTGAATTAATAAATATTCTAACTAAATTGAATGCAAAATTCCTTTTGATTGAGTTCAAATATTTAATCCTTATTCTATCATTTCAATCTAATTTTAAATAAATTTGGTGTTTAGATGGATGATTTGACAATATTGTGCCATATATTCCTTTTCCTAAAAAATATCATTTTATTGAAGCTTTTTTTTGCCAGTAATAAAATATACCGGTAACATGAATAAATAGTTCAAGTTGAGAGCAGAATATTTTATTTATTCAGCATGTCATTCCATCAAAAAATATTTTTTTGTTAATTATTATAATATTTAACTCTATTCTTTTAAAAAATGTATATAAATATTTAGTTTATGATATATTATTTATGCTTAAAATATTTAAATTTCCCAAATAAAAGTGCTTCTACTATTTTAATGAATATATAGAAATCAACTATCTCTCGATAGACTATAGAATGTAATAAATGATATAGATTTCCGATGGTATTGTCCTTATAGCCTCGTTTACTAATTAGTCTGAAAAAATAATAAATAATTGGTCTTATAAAGATAGGGAAAGAATAGTATATTTTTTTATTTCGATGTGTTTTATTATCGAATTCTAAATCGTATTCAAGAATATTTGTCTTATATTTATTAATATCGTCAGCTTCTTTCTTGGCATACATAACATGCTTTTTAATCCAATATAATGTGTTATTTAAGTTAATATCAGCTATATCTACATCACATATAATTGATTCTCCTTCCAATAAAACTTTTTCATCGAGATTTTTATTTTCATATTGCGCTTTTTTTGCTATGAATATTCTCATTACTTTACGAGGATACATATCTCCATATCTTACCCAATTGTTATTAAAATAATATCTACGATTAATATATATCCCGGAAAAACTATTTTCATTATTGATACATTTGTAAATAATTTTAAAGAATATTTCTGGATCAATAATGACTTCATCCGCATCTAATCTCATTACCCAATTATTTTTTACTAAATCATTATGTATTGCAAAATTCATTTTTTTAGAGAAAGTGTCTGCTTTATAAGTGATTATTTCTACCTGTGGAAATTTTGTTCTTATTAATTGTAATGATTTATCCGTGCTTTCAGAATCAACCACAATAATTTGATTTGCTTGATTTGCGATTGATTCAATTGCACGAATTATATGTTTTTCTTCATTATAAATTGGAATGATAATTGTAAGATTATTATTAATCATTTTGTCCTTTAAGTTTAATTTGCATATATCTAAAACATAAGTTACTAATTAGATATATTCGCCATCTAATTTTTTTAAGGAGAGATGTTTTAGGGGGAGTATATGTATCATTATGTCTTCTGTGCAACATGGTTTTTTCATCAATAAACATTGTATCTGAAAATATTTCCGCAATTAATCCAATCCAAACATCATACATAGGAATATTTTTAGGAAATGGAAGACAATATTGTAATAATTCTTTTTTGAACGAAATATTACAGCCTAAATAAGTATTTCTAATAATGTTTTTCAATAAACCTTTTCCAGAATTTAAATAGCTAAATAACGATTCATTAATTATTTTTAAATCAGTAGTAACTTCAATATTATCGCATACTATTAAAGCAATTTTATCATTATTTTGTAAATATTTATTAATGATATTAACTTTATTTTCTAGCCAAATATCATCTTGATCGGCTAAAATAATTATATCCCCATTAGAATTATTTATCGCATTTTCAAAATTTTTTGATGGGTTTCGATTTGAATTAAATTTAAATATTTTAATACGATCATCATTAATTAATTTAATAATATTTATAGTATGATCAGTAGAAGTATCATCTGATATAATAATTTCATCATTCTCACTTAGCTGGTTTAATATACTTAATAATTGTTCATTAATGTATTTTTCACCGTTGTAAGTAGCAATACAGACTGAAATATTTTTCATGTTTCTTATATCCCCTTATGATAAGTAAATTATTATCTTTTAAATTATATTATTTAAAAATCACAATGCTCTAGAAATAATATTATTTAAATTAATGCTTGATATCCAATGCGATTATTTTAGGTATTTTAAAGAATATAAAATTAATTCTTAAAATATTCTGATTTTGTTAAAGTTTTTATTTTTATTTTTTCTTGGTATTGGTTTAGGTAAAGCGATATGATATCGTTTCTCTTAATCAAATCAACATCGCAATAAAGGTAAGGAATATATTCTTTATAGTAATTAGATTCCCCATTCTGGCTGTATCCATCAAATCCAGCTAGATATACTTCCTGGCATTTGCACTTCATCAGAATCTGCAAAAGCATCAGTAAGGGATTATCACTCACAGAATCGATATCTAATGATAGTGTTCCATAATTAAATTTGTAATCAATATTTTTACCCGATTCTGAAATATTTGAAGTGCAGATAACCTTGCATTTTTGTATTTCGCCATAGATCTTATGGAAGAATTGACTATAACGCTTGGCATTACCCATGAAAACATAATCGATTGGGAATTGATCGTTGATAAAATTAATGGAAAACACCAGAGGCTTTTTAGTTTCAATGAACGTGCTGATTCTATCTGCTTCGCTAACAAGACTTCCACCCGGACCAAGTAACAATATAGGTTTGCCCGCTAATTCAGTTGTAAGGTTTTCATAACTTGTCTTATCATTGAAATATTTGTCCTGGAAGTCGCTGTATAAAGATTCTATCAAAATTTTCTTGAATGAAAGTTTCATCTCGGAAGGTATCTGGATTAGAATTTCATTAACAGTCTTTACAGCCAGGGTTTTCTTGTTAAGCAAATGTTTTACATAGTCTGGATGACAATCATTCAAGGCAGCTATATAGTAAGGAAGTGAATATCCCCACCTTTGCTTGTTAAACTCCTTCATTATATCCACATCGATTGCTTCGAGTATTTGATCAATATCATATGAACTGCCGTTATTCTCGTTTAGGTACATAGTCAAGAGTTCTGTTGAAGTATTTCCCGCACTTTTACCCATTCCATAAAGGGAACTATCCACAACAAGTGGTCTATCAGTCTTATTGTTAATAAGATGGATGCTATTGGAATATGCCAATTGAAAGTTATTGTGAGCATGGTAAGCTATTATTGTACCTGGATTGATATTCTCGTCATATATTTTGTAGTATTTGAATGCGTCTCCTCCATGCATTAACCCATACGTATCCACTATTGTAACCGTATATGGATCTATGGCTATTATTTTCTTTATAAGCGTCAATGCCTCGTGTTCTGAATACCCAGTAGCGGATACAGGATTAACGAAAACCTTGTACCCTTTTTCCTTTATAGCATTCATATACTCTATGGCAGCATCCTGATCTTTCTTCTTGAATATGACCCTGATACCGTCCAGACATGAATCCTTTTGAAGGGTGATTTTATCCAGCGAGCATGTTCCAAAGTCGATCATGGCGACGATCATTGAATCCTGGACATCTATATTTTCCAATACTGGTTTAATTGAATTGGAATCGGGATAAATTGACCTGTCTTGATTGTAGGCATGGTTCTCATCTATGAAACCTACTTCTATGATATCTATTTTTGCCTTTGCCAATCGGCTGATGATGCTCTTGATGCTGCCAAAGCCGAAATTCCAATCGTTTACATAACCACCATCACGAAGCGTACAATCAAGGACACTCACTGATTTCATCATTTGATCCTTCTAGTAACGATTAGACTTCATCTCTTCATTTGAGAGAAAAGGATACATATCTTCGAGTGAGGGGGACACAATCGTGCCATCGGGTAGACGTTTGGAAGATAATTTAGGCTCAAAACTATAATCAAGTTTAAGGTTGACTTCCCAAATAAAGGCTTCTTTTGTTGACTTGACCTGCTCAATATCATCGGAAAGCAAATCTATATTGTTGCTGACGAAGTATGATAATCCATACGTGGCTGCAAGTTTTTTTATATCAGGGAACCCAAGTCCACTGTTCGTACCACAACCATACATACCACCGAAAAAGTTAACCTGTGTTTGACGGATGGAAGCATACCCACCATTATTTAGATAAATAATCTTTATAGGCAATTTATTATGACTGATGGTAGCTAGTTCCTGGAGATTCATTTGTATGCTTCCATCTCCTGCGATGCACCAAACGATACCATTAGTGCCTACTGCCGCTCCAATCGCAGCGGGTAGATCATAACCCATTGAAGCACAACCGGAATTCCAGAATATTCGTTGCCCCTTCTTCACGACCCCTGCCTGAAACAAAACCACGCAGGCTGATCCATTGCCAGCTACAATAACCGAGTTGGCATCAAGGGATTCGGTCAGAATTTTCATGAATGGATAGGGATTGATATGATCTTTATCAGCATAGTGTTCAGGCAAGGTAACAGGATAGCGTTCATTTCGTTCTTTTGCCCAAGTAAGCCAGGCTTTTGAATCTATCATCTCAGTTGTACGAAGCCCCTCTTCCAGCGAAGGCATAAAGGTCGCCAGATCGGCGACGATGGGATGCGTAGCCTTGAAAGTTGATTTTTGGAGCTCATTGTTGTCAATGTCAACCGCAACTGTTATTGCATCTTTGGCGAAATTTTCCCAGTTATAGCTTACTTGTCTAATATTGTTCCTGGTACCAAGAAAAATAACCAAATCAGCATTCTGAAGGGTAAAATTGCCACCTCGTGTACCAATAGTACCGATCCGGCCACAATAGCAGGGATGTTCGTTGAACATGATATCAAATCCATTGAAGGTGGAGACAACAGGAATAGGATGCTTTTCGAGAATCCGGTACAAGCACTCGATGGAACCGCTTAACCGTAAACCATGCCCCGCTACGATTACAGGTTTTTTTGCGCTAGAAATCAATTCCAGGATAAGTGAAGCATCCTGAACCAAGATTGGCTTTGAAGGGTTCTCATAGGCATCGAGACTTAACTCATCCACCATGGCTCCCTGTACATTCATTGGTATGTCCAGCCAGACTGGGCCTTTTCTGCCAGTCATTGCAACATGCCAGGCTTTCTCAAGTTCTTTACGTATATCCTTGGGGTTAATAACGCTGACTGCATACTTCGTCAACGGTTTGACTATTGGAATAATATCGACTTCCTGATCTCCGAGTTGCCTTAATTCCAGCTCACGACAACTCATCAGGGTTGTCTCGTATTTCACTTGACCAGATACATAGATAGCCGGAATACTATCGGTCCATTGACCCATGAGTCCAGTCAATGTATTGAGACCACCAGGCCCTGTCGTAATATTTACTATGCCCACGTGCCCTGTTGCACGGTATAAACCTTCCGCTGCAATCGCGCATGCCTGTTCATTATGGTTGAACGTTACCCTAAAAGGCGAGTCATGGGCAAAAGAATCGTTGAGGTGCATTGCCCCCCCACCGGTTACCATGAAGATGTGGTTCAAACCAAACGAATGTAACTTCTTTGCTATGTAATCACTTACCTTTATCATGTATGCCTCAATATTTTTGTTCAAGATTCCAGGCGTCAACAATTTCTTCTACATCATCAATCAAGACATTAATATTCTTGAACATAGTCCAATCGGATTTAAGGTATACTACAACCAAATTCGAATTGACTCGTTTTTTATCACGTTTCATTGCCTCAATAAGGCCATTCTTGGATATGTGTGTCTTTCGAAAATTTTCAGAAACTATCGGTATAAGAATTTCATGCTCAATTTTTTTCGCTAAATGAATGTCCAAATCCTGAATATTTACAGCGAGTCTATTTGCAAGTATCATACCTAATGAGACTGCTTGTCCGTGTGGTATTGAATAATCTGTTGTACTTTCAATTGCGTGCCCTATACAATGGCCATAATTAAGAATATTTCTTATTCCTTTGTCGAATTCATCAATCTCAATAAATTTCTTTTTAATTTGCAATGCTTCAGATATTAGATCGTTTATGGAATCAATATTTCTTTCAAGGAGATCATCTTTTTTTGTCAACACATGATTAAATGAATCTTTACCACCTATAAGTTGAAGCTTGACCAATTCCCCAATTCCACTTAAATAGTCATTTATTTCGAGGGTATTTAAAAAATATGGAATTATATAAACCTCTGAAGGATTGTAAAAAGTACCAAGCAAATTCTTATACTGAATATGATTTATGGAAGTTTTAGCACCTATACAAGAGTCGGTCTGAGCAAGTAGTGTCGTTGGGAAATAAATCCAGGTTAAACCTCTATAAAGAATTGATGCAATGAATCCTGATAGATCCTGGACTATCCCTCCGCCAAACGAGACAATACGAGTGTTTTTGGATATGCCATATTTCATGATAATTTCTATTTGCCGTATTGCATAAAATATAGTTTTATTTTCTTCTATCGCTTCGATAACTATTATTCTATCTTGATTGAAATATTTGAATAAGGAATCCATGTACATCAAATATATATTTGAATCTACTATATAGATATCCTTAGTAGCATCAAGCTTGTTTAGTATGGTTTTAATATCAATATATTCAACTGTATAATCAGAAAGTTTTGATTTAATTTTGAATGAATTTATAGGCATGTAAATCCCCCATCAGCCAGAATTGTTTGTCCAGTAATATAGGAATTATTTCTTGAGCCTAAGAAAAAGACAGTTTCTGCTATTTCAGATGGTTCTGCTAATCGTCCTAAAGGAATTTTATTTTGGATATTTATAATATCCTCCGGAGAATTATTTATTTTAGTCAATTCTGTATTGGTATAACCTGGTGCTACAGAATTAACTAAAATATTATCTTTAGCCCATTCAAGAGCTGCAGTTCTAGTCAATCCAAACAAAGCTGTTTTAGACATCGAATAAATGCTTCGTCCAGGTTTGCTTACATATGACCAAATTGAGCTAATATTAACAACTCTTCGAACATCGGGTGCCTCCAACAACAAAGGATGCATGTATTTTAAAATGAGAAGGGGTGCCATATAATTAACATTTGTAGTTTCGATAATATCATTGAAATCTAAATTGGTAATATGTTTGATAGGATTAATACCAGCATTATTTATAACTGCATTAATCGGTGTGTTGAATACACTAAAAAACTGATTGATCGAATGGATATTTGATAAATCCATTTCTTTTCTATCAGGCGAAATGACTTCCCAACCTTCTGAACTATATTTCTCTGCTATTGCCTTTCCAATACCCCTTGTACTACCAGTGATGAATACAACAAGTTTACTCTTCATTTGTCTATCCTCAATCTTTCAATATCCAGGGTGCCTTTTATAAGACGATAATATGATAAGAGTATATTTATGCCAGTTTCTATTTCAGTAAAATGGATATTTGGCAATATTTTCTTTAATCTTGCATTGCTTCCGCTATATTCGATTCCCATTCCTGGAGTATTAATTAATATTTGCAAGTCTTTACCTGTTGCAGAGAGAACACTTTTTGCGAGTATTGAAAGTGGTACGCTACGATCAGGTGTAATGTTCATGGACTGCCAAGGAAGTCCGTGTTCTATTACATGGTCAATAATAGGCATGAGGTCCTCCACCCACAGGTAGTCGAACATTCTATCCTGGTTCATCGTCAATGGTAGGTCAAAAAGAGCTTTGCAAATCATGTTTGAAATAAAGCGAATGGAATAATCTTCATATTTACCATAGATTCCGAAAACCCTGAGATCAAATATGTTGTCCGTATGCTCTATGTACTTCCCCATGACATATTTACTCATGCCGTGTTCATCCATGGGAACGTGCTCATCGAAGTATTCTTCTGGCATTTTAAGCTGATAGAATCTATTGTCATAAATTGCGCCAGAGCCAATTACGATGATTTTTTCTATGGCATCCCGGTTCCTTGCCAAATTAAAAAATATTCTTGTATTTGTATAAAATAAATTGCTTGTATCCTTTGAGTTACGGTGTCCAGGTTTTGCAGCAGTATGTAGAATTATCTCGATCCTATTATGCTTGATAAAATGCATGACAGCATCTTCATCCATAAGTTCAAGTTCTGTGTGTCCGGGGAAGAAAATGTCATATTTATCAGTGAGGTACGATTCACGGAGGTTACGGCCAATGAAGCCGGAACCACCAGTCAAGAGGATTCGTTTCTTCATAATCAATTCTTTGAAGAAGTATCAGTACTTGTATACTTTTTGATCTGGGTGATCGAAACATCAATCATATTCTCATGCATCTGATACGCCTCTGACCAATCGATGATTTTCCTTAATGCTGTTTCCAGATTCCAGCGAGGTTTCCAACCAAGAACCTGCTTGGCTTTGGAACAATCAAGCTTCAGGTAAGTTGCCTCATGCGGTTGAGGGTTCGAATCGACGATATAGCCTTTGTTGTCCTTCCATAGATTGCACATCGTCTGAACTATCCATTCGACAGATTTGGCATCGGAATCATCGGGACCGAAATTCCAGGCCTCTGCGTACCTCGAACCTTCGATAAATTGCTTTTGCGCAAGAAGAAGATACCCGGATAAAGGTTCGAGAACGTGCTGCCATGGACGGATAGCGTTTGGACTTCGTATGATAACGGGTTTTGGTTCCATGACAGCCGCAAGGATATCCGGAATCAATCTGTCTTTTGCCCAATCGCCACCACCGATGACATTGCCGGCTCTGGCTGATGCGATGCTTACAGAATGCTTGTCACCATAGTGGCCAGGATTGAAAAACGACCTTCGATATGAACTTACAACAAGTTCCGAGCATCCCTTGCTGCTCGAGTAGGGATCATACCCTCCCATCGCTTCATTCTCACGGTACCCCCACACCCATTCCTTGTTCTCATAGCATTTATCCGTGGTGACTATCACCACGGACCGTACCGAGTCGCATGATCGTATAGAGTCCAGAAGATTGACCGTTCCCATAACGTTGGTTTCGAAGGTCTCAACGGGTAATGCGTAAGACTCTCGAACCAGTGGTTGTGCGGCAAAATGGAAGACAACATCGGGTTTGAATTCAGTGATGGCTTTGTTCAATGCAACTCTATTACGGATATCGCCAATGCGGCTTTCCATAGAAGATTTGAGTTTGAGCACTTCGAATAAACTTGGATTCGTGGGCGGCTCGAGTGAGTATCCACGCAAAACCGCACCCATATCAAGGAGCCAGAGTGCAAGCCATGATCCTTTGAAGCCTGTATGGCCCGTGATGAATACTTTCTTGTCTCTCCAGAATCCACTATCAAGCATTACCAGATCCTCCACGGAGCTTTTTCACTGCTCCATAGGGATTCCAGTTCGTTCTTGTCGCGTAGGGTATCCATTGGGCGCCAGAAGCCTTCATGCTTGAAGGCCATCAACTGGCCGTCCTTGGCCAAGCTTTCGAGAGGACCTTTTTCCCAAACCGTTGCATCACCATCATTGATATATTTAAATACTCCTGGCTCGCAAATGAAAAAACCCGAATTGATCCAGGCTCCATCGCCACGTGGCTTTTCCGTAAATGATGTTATTTGGTTTCCATTATCGACATCAATTGCGCCAAACCGACCATGTGGCTGTACTGATGTCAATGTGGCCAGACGTCCATTTTTCTTATGAAATTCGACAAGTTGGTCTATAGCAATGTCACCTACCCCGTCACCATAGGTAAGCATGAAAGGCTCGCTTTCTGTATATTCCTGTATACGCTTGATGCGTCCACCTGTCATTGTATTTAGACCCGTATCGACGAGGGTAACTTTCCAGGGTTCCGCCATCTTGTGATGTACCTGCATCTGGTTTTTTGACATATCAAATGTAACGTCGGCCATATGCAGGAAATAATTTGCGAAATACTCCTTGATGATATATTGCTTGTAACCACAGCATATAATAAAATCATCGTATCCAAACTTGGAATAAATCTTCATGATATGCCAGAGTATTGGCTTACCACCTATTTCAATCATCGGTTTAGGTCTCTGTTCAGATTCTTCTGAAATACGTGTTCCATAACCGCCAGCAAGAATTACAACTTTCATAAATCACCTCACTTTTTGGTTGATTCAAAAAATGATTCAATAATCCTAATCGTAAAATCTATCTGATCACTACTGAGTCCCGGATATGTTCCAAGAAAGAAAGTGTCGTTCATGATGCGGTCTGTTGTTTCAAGACCACCGGGACTTACCCTATGTGCAATGTTCTGGTAAGCAGGCTGTCTCAGCAAGTTGCCGCCAAAGAGATTACGTGTTTCTACTTGGTGATTGCTAAGGTAGTCAGTAAATTCAGTCCTGGTAAATCCAGCAGATTCGGATACCGTTACGGGGAAAGCAAACCATGCAGGATCGGATCCAGCAGTGGCGTGAGGCAGGATGAACTTATCGCCAAACCGGGCAAAACCTTTATACCAGGCAATGAAATTGGCCTTGCGCGCCTTGATGAACTCAGGAAGCTTTTTGAGTTGTTCAACTCCGATGGCAGCCTGCATGTCGGTTACCTTAAGGTTATAACCAATATGGGAATAGACATACTTATGGTCGTAGCCCTTGGGCAGGGTTCCATACTGGCCGCTGAAACGCTTGCCACAGGTGTTGCTTTCACCACCAGCGCAGTAGCAGTCCCGGCCCCAATCACGAATTGAGCGTGTCGCTCGTGCAAGTATTTCGTCGTTTGTGATGACGCAACCACCTTCACCCATGGTTATGTGGTGGGCGGGATAGAACGAGCAGGTTGCTATGTGTCCGAAAGAACCCACCATCCTGCCCTTATACATGGAGCCCAAGGCATCGCAACAATCCTCGATGAACCATAGGTCATGTTTATTTACCAATCGCATAACGGCATCCAGATCGTACGGATTCCCCAGTGTGTGTGCCAGGAATATTGCCTTGGTCTTAGGTCCGATAGCTTTTTCCAGCTCTTTCACATCAATATTGTATGTTCCAATTTCAACATCTACGAAGACAGGAATCATTCCATGCTGGATAATGGGATTGAGGGTGGTAGGAAACCCGGCGGCAACCGATATGACTTCATCGCCGGGCTTAAGCCGTTTTTCTCCCAGTAAAGGGCTGGTCAAGGCTGCAAAGGCCACGAGGTTGGCAGAGGAACCTGAATTGACAAGGAGAGCGTATTCAGCACCGGTAAAGGCGCTGAATGCTGTTTCGAATTCCTCCGAATACCGGCCGGAAGTGAGCCAGAAATCAAGGGATGCATCCACAAGGCTTTGTAATTCTTTCTCGTCAAAAACCCGCCCCGCATAGCGGACTTGGCTCTTGCCAGCCTCGAAGGTTTTTGGGGCAAATTTTACTCCGTGGTACTCTTTAACAAGTGAGGCTATCTCCGCCCTCAATTCTTTTTCTGTCTTGGCCATACATCACTCCCACTCGTCAATTATTATGTTGTCCTTGGCAATACCGTTGGCTCCCATGGATTCCTTGAAAGCGCGAATCATCTGCGGTGGTCCTGAGAGGAAAAAGGCAGGATTCTCCAGATATCTGCATTCATCGATAATTTTGCCGATATCAAGCCGTCCATGCTTACCGCTCAGCGTGGCCTTAAAGTCAGGCTCTTCGTCCTCTACAAGAATTGTTGTACTGACACCCATTTGCGCGCTCTGTTCGATTAATTGAAGGCCGAGAAGCATGGCGTTTCTGCGCACTCCGTAATATAAGCGGATATCCCGTTCAGCAATACCTATCTTCATACGGTTTTCAAGAAATGGCAGGAATGGCGAGACACCTGTGCCACCAGCCACCAATACCGCAGTCTGTTTCTCGTTCAAGGCATTTTCTATGATGAATTCACCATACGGCAACTTGAGCCAGACTTCTGTCCCTGCTTTCAGAACCTCTTCCATGCGTTTTGTATAACGTCCCTTGACGCTATAAATGATCTTTAAATCGCCGCTTCCCCACGCTGATGCAATGGAAAAAACTCGTGATTCTGGCCAGAAACCACCAGCAGGATCGTATTCGTCGACTGTAAGGTGCAGGAACTGCCCTGGTTTGTGCCGGGGTATCGATCCCGCAGGAGTCAGTGATACCTCGTACACACCCTCACCAAAGGGCAGTATTTTTGAAACCACAGCCCTAAGTTTTATAGGATTTGCCATTGCTTATACCTGATTTTCCTGGATATGAATATTTATCATTCGAAAGGCAATCAGTCGATATACCTGTGTTCCGGATCAAACAGCCCCAAGGCCGCATCCTTGCCCGATAACTTGGGTTCCATCCCGATGTCCGGCCATTGTATGCCTATGACCGGGTCGTTCCAGCGCAGGCCGTCCTCGTCTTCCGGGT
>Ga0172379_10001699_pt1 | contig 42554 bp, 25 predicted proteins | sample GrowelOW334metaG_FD_119756 | JGI IMG/M metagenome (GOLD analysis project Ga0172379, IMG submission 119756) | Groundwater microbial communities from an aquifer near a municipal landfill in Southern Ontario, Canada - Groundwater well OW334 metaG | ecosystem: Environmental > Aquatic > Deep... | reverse complement strand
CCCAAACCGGTTATGGCAATGTTTGAAGCGCCTTCGGCATAGATGAGGGCATACCATCCTCCCCTGTCCACATAAGAGCGGTATTCAGGTTGAGGTAGCCTTGGAAAATCCTCGTGTTTTGGACTGGCAAGCAATGTTGATCCGATTTCAAGATGTAATTCTACATTGTCTTTCATTTGTATTGTCCCGCACTTAAAAGTGCCAGTAGGGACAATAACAACACCTCCTCCATTCCCAGAACATGTTTTTATTGCCTTGTTAAAAGCTTCAGTGCAAATTGTAATGCCGTTATTTACAGCGCCATAATCTTCCACGTTATATACCGACACCTGCTTTTTATCGTTAGTAAAAGAGTAAAGCAGAATAATGCATGCCGCAAAAGCGATTTTAGTGGTGTTGCAAAAAAGCTTTCGTCTATTGATTGCTCTCATTTGGATAAATATTTATATTGATTGATTTCAAAAAATTTTCACTCCGTCCGAAAAATATGCTTACCTGAACCAACGTTTTCAATATAAATATAGTTTCCCTCTTCTATTCCGTTGATAGTAACGCCATCCATATTAATAGAAGCCCCTCCTTTTCCGCACTTAGGAACATAAACTTTTGCAGTTACATTGTCGGGTATGGTTAAGGTCATTAAATATTGGCCATTGCTTTTACTCCAGTAAATGATTATATCACCTTTGTCGGTAGGATATAAGCCTCTAGCATAAGTAAGTTTGTTTCCAAAATCCAAAGGTTTTACCTGGATTAATTCGTGTTGTGGTTTTAACGGTTTAATACCGAGGATGTATTGTTGCATGCCAAGTAAGCCGGCTGCACCCCAGGGATGGGACATGCTATCGTTGATCTTATCGGCATTCCACGATTCCCAGGTAACCGTTCCCCCACGAGCGATGGTTTTCGCCCAGCCATCCCATTCAGTATTTGTATATAAATCCATCAAATGCGGTCCCTGGTCGGCTTGTCCGAGAGCTTCGGGAAGCCAACGTATGCCTACCATACCCATATTCATTTTACGGTTTTTTATTTCAGTAATTACCGGTTTGATATTCGTTTCAGGAACAATACCCATTGCCATTGGAAATACATTCGCGTGTTGCGAAACATGCAAACTTTGTGATTGATCATGTTTTAGCCCATCGGTATAAACACCTTTCTTGTTGATCAACAGTGAGTTAATAGCGGATTTTATAGCCGTTGCCCTGGATTTATATGTGTCCTGATCTTTACTGTTTCCAAGCGCTTCCGCAATTTTTGAGATAATATCGAAGTCTTTATAAGCATTGACATCTACCACCGTCCTCGATTCAACAGACATATCGTATCCGTATCTCATGGCAATGGGCCAGTCGATTATTCCCGTCTTATATTCGCCTCCGCCCCCTGCCAGCTTGTGAATTAATCCTGTTGTGTCATTCTTGTAAGCATAAACATAGTCAGCAATTTTCTTGAATTTCAGATAGTTGGCCTTAAGGAATGTAATATTTCCGGTTTGCATAAAATAGTCCCATACCCATCCCAGATATGCCTGGGTAAAGTCAGGAATATCCCTGGCCCCATCAAAGTTAGGATAGACCGCGTTCAATCTTCCATCGGGCCAGTACTGGTCTTGTGATTCAAGAAATTGACCCAACATACGCAGATTCATTACCCTGTCGCACATCACACTAATGGCCGGCACAAACTGACCATCGCTAAAGAATGCACCTTTTTCACGTGTTGGGGTATCGACAAAATCTTCCTGAGAACCGACAAGAAGCGAATAGCTCATTAAATTCCAAACGCTGTTCAGCATCAGTGATGAAGAACTGAAATCAGACTGTGAAGGATCCAATTCAAAATGCCTGAAAACATACCTGACATTTTCAATATTCAGGTCATTGGGGGAGTTGTTAACTTCCAGGTAGCGAATGCCTAAATAGACATTCGGGTAAAAAACTGCCGTACGGCCATTGTGAATGAAGTAAAAGTCCAGGTTCGTACCCTGGTCGAATTTGGTAGAAACTGTGCCATCGGTGTTTAACACGAAGCCTCCATGCATTTTAACCGTATCTCCTGAATTTCCCCCTGAAAAAGCAATTTTAAAACTTCCGGAATATATTTTACCCAAGTCAATAACATATTTTCCACCTCCGTGATTGGCTATCGAAACAGGTTTGATTTCTTCTTCAATCACCCGTGTTAAGTCAGAACGAAGTGTGCCTGCCCATGGAGCTACCGGATGGGCCCCGATTTCAGCAGCAAATTGCCACAACGAATCGTCGTATCCTAAAGTGTTCCAATCATGAATAATTTTCCGGGAGTCAATTTTTTCAACCATGCCAACACCTTCGGCATTTCTTTGAGGTTGTCCTGTAACCCATTGCCCTGCCTGCTTTTGTTTCCATGTATTATCAGAACAAATAACCGTAGTTGTTGAATCGGAATATTTGATAATTGTTTTGATGAGCAATCCACGGGCACCCTCAGCACGTCCCTGCCCACCTCCATACCAATGGGTCAAACATGCAATTGCATTTTCCGAATTTGAAATTAATGCTGAACTGATATCCCATGCATTGTAATAGCTGTATTGAGGATAGTGATGATTAGACCCTTTACCAATAAATTTACCATTCACATATAACTCGTAACTGTGACATGCTGCAATATAAACGATTGCCCGGTGTATGGTCTTATCTGGAAGGACGGTTCTTTTTCGAAAATAAGTGTAATCGTCATCTACATCGGAATCCCGTTTTATCCACTTCGCCCCCACCCAATCGCTGTTTGCCAATAATCCTGTTTCAAACGTTGCAGTAGCTGAATAAGGACTAACATTGCCATCTTTGTCCCAGGTCCGTACTTTCCAAAAATAACTGGTCGCTGATAAAAGTGGTTTGCCATCGGAATACACGTAATTTTGCTTGCGTGAATTCACTTTTCCGCTGTTCCAGATATCCCCTTTATCGGCATTCAGATTTGAAAGGGTTGAAGCAACAAGTATTTGATAAGCTGATTGTATTTCATTATCATCCGGATCGTCCACATACCATCCGAAATACGGGGAGTTATTGGTCCCAATGGGATTTAACTTATCAAAACTTCTCAGGTTATAGGGCGCATTTGGCAAAGTTGCTTTTGAATGAAAAGGCAGTATCGCAAGTAATACCAAGCATAAACTAAAAATGGAATTCATAATTGCTGTTTTGTTTCGATCCATCGCGCTCTATTTTTTTGAATAATGAAGAATTTACTGATCCCAAATATCTGTCCGGAATGATGAGGTCTGGGAATAATTTTGTATCCCGGATTGAGCCTCTCCTGTTGCAGGTTCTTTATAGTATAAGAAAATCATTCAATTGACCTGACTGCTGCAGACCTTATAGTTACAGGCCCTATCAGCCCCGATTCCAAAAGTGGCGAATCTTTGGTGTAAAACTTGTAGGCAGCAAAGGTTATCCTTCCACCTGCAGGTTTAGGCTCACCTTTTTTATACCAATCTGGAAAAGCTTTAATGACGTCACCTCCCCCTTCAACATTAACATATTCGTTTTCAGGAGGTAGGTGTTCGTCCCCAATCAGACGGTTGGGCCACAGGTTGGTAACCATCACCTCCAGTTTGTTATCCCCTGGTTTAACAACATCAGTGATATCGATACGGTATGGGGGATTCCAGAATAGCCCCAGGTCCTGTCCGTTTACCTTAACCTGGGCCAGCACCTCAACCCTTCCCAGATCAAGGAACAACCTCTTCCCTTCGCTTACAGAACCGGTCTCTACTATGAAGTTGTTACTATAGTTGGCCGTGCCCGAAAAATACTTCACCCCATCAACCGGATGCTTGTGCAACGAGATCAGTTTGGGAAGGGTTATATCCGCAGGGGCGCCTTTCCTTTCCGGAAAAACAACCTTCCATGGATTGGTTAACTCGCTTACCTTTTCAATGCCCGATATGTTAATTGTCTTTTCATGGCCATCCTTTGCTTGAAGCACATACTTGCCATCCTGCCAAAACAGAAACTCATTTCCGGTTTTTCCTTTTAATTCATAAGCAGGCGGAGCTTCCGGGTTTGGCTCCCCGGTGGTTGCCAGTTCCTTGATTTGGGCAATACCTGCAACGGTTTTAATCAATTCTGGCTGACCCATATCGCCCATATAAAAGTTAGCGCCATCACTTAGGTATGCCTCGTTAAGGCCGGGATGTACCTTGTTACCAGACCATTTGCCTTTGATGATAAATTCACCATTAATAAATATCGAAGGAACTCCCTTTTCATAGGTTACGGCAACATGGGTCCATCCTGAAAGCGGCCTGGCAGCAACCAGCACAGATTTCGGGGCATTTGAACCCCTTTCATACAAAATTACGCCAGAGCGTCCAGCCGTTAATCCGCAGGCAACATGGCCCTCCCCGTATAATTTGCTGCCTGAAGGCGGGTATATGGCGAAATTTGAATTGGGCCACCATAACCCGGCATCGGAGAATGCCATATCAATTTCAGGTTTTAGCCATACACTAATCGTGAAACTATCCTGCACATCGGCATATAACCCTGTGAACGGTTTGGTGAAATTTTCTGTTTTCGACAAAACCATTCCATCCTTTTTAATGGAAATGAATCCTTGCTTTGAAATTTCTTTCCTGAAAACTACAAATACAGAACCGGCAGTCTCCAGACGAACCGGCATGATTGTCTTTCCGTTTTCAACAGAGAATAGCTGCGCATTTATCATTTTCCCGGTTACTGCATCCCAAAATTCCGGTTGTTTCCCTTCCACACGGAAGGTGCAAACCAGGTTTTCAGACCGGCGACGGCGATTTGAAATGAAATAGAATTCACCATCATTCGTTTGTTTATGGATATAGTGCACAGCGGCATCACCCGATTCCGATGTATATTGAAAATCTTCTTCCAACCGAATTTTCCTAAACACCTCCTCAAGTGAAATGCCCTGAAATATCATTCCTTTTCCAACATTTCGCCCAGTGATGGTTGTGCCATTCAGATCTCCCCATAATTCACCGGAAATATTTCCAACCTCATTATTCCCTTCCAAATATCCGGATAAACCAGGAGTAAGCAATGGTTTAGGGCCAACCAGGCAGATTCCCTGACGGACCATCTCCCCGATTTTACGCATTACCTCCACAGTAATGGCCTTCTTGTCAGGAAGAACAAGTACCCTGTAACTCATCCCGTCTGGTAAAACTATTCTTCCATCCTTGACCTGCATCCTGTTCAGGATTGCTTCACCATTCACCGTATCATAAGCAAATCCTTCCGGTAAAGCCGGTTTCAATTCACCCTTTGTTGGATTGGCCAGGGGACCATCCGAACCTGTAAAATAGGCAACATCGGCTACATATAATCCTTGCTGAAGCATATACTGGCATTTTTGGATATAGGAAAGCCATGAAGTTCCACGGGAGAACCAGGTATTTGCGCGTGTCAGGTTAGAGCCATACCGTCCCATGGTCATGCCGGGAGTTGCGCTCGGATGCGGCTGGTGTGCAAAAGTGTGAAAAACATACCGGTTTATTCCCACGGTAAAGACCATATCGCCCTGGGCTTTCATCGAAAACGGGTATTCCTGCCATTTTGAATCAGTTGGAAAGCCCGTAAATGATTCTGCACCAACAATACTGTTTCCATTCACATGGGCCACACATGTTGCCGTTTTCAGGCGGTCCGGCACGGATACCGAGGTCTCATCCAACTCACCAAACCAAAACTCCCCCATGGTCATATCGGCACGCGAACCGATCTGCATCTCTTCAAATGGCCCATTGCTATAAGGTTCTACTATCGACTTCATACCGTGCTTATGGCAAAGTTCCGTGAAGTGTCCGTAATAGTAGTCTGCCATTAAATCGGTCTGAATTCGCCGTACATCCCAAAGGAACCTGTCAGAAATATCACTATTCCCAACGATACGTCCTGTCATGGCCGGTAAATATTTGAACAGTTTATATCCTTTGCGTTTTTCAAATTCTGCGGGGAATTCCTTGGTCCAATTCTGATAGCCAACTTCATAGCTATCGATCAGGGAGCTAACGATTCCGTTTTTACCAATTGCCTCCAATGTCGGGAGCAACTTGCCGAAAAAGTTGTAAAAATGCTTTTCTACAGCCTCTTTGCTATATTTATCACATTCCAACCCACCACCGCCATCTGGGGAGGGATGGTTCTCAACATTAATTGCCGTTTGCCCTAGCCGTAATATAGTCCAGTACCCGGATGGAGCATCCCATTTAAGCTTTCCGTCTCTACTCATGTATTGCGAAATATCGAGTACTGTATCCGGATTTATGATCATTCCGTCATCAACCGGGTAGCCTTCAACAGGAGCAATCGCATTTCTCAATTGCAGGGCCAGGTCGCCGAAATTGGCCTTACCGGTCCAATAAGGAATGCGGGCGGATGAAGCAAGCTGGACATCCGAAACCTTCGCACCACGTGAAAATACCAGCCTATAATACTTTGCTGTTACCGGTTTGAAATCCGCGATGTTGGGATATACTACCATGTCGTTCCAATATCCGACACCGCCCATCGTTATATCACAAATCTTACTAAAATTCAGGCCATCGTCGGAACTTTCAAGAATATTAAAAGCAGTCCGGGAAACCCCTGGTATAATTCCATTATTGGAGGGATTGCCATACAGAATAATTGAGCGTGCTTCATAAGGTTCGGCAAATTCCAGCAATAAATATCCAGGGTTTCCGTTCTGGGATGGTTTAATCTCTATGCCGTCATTAAGATTGCAGCTATTTAGGGCATATTTATCAATTGTTCCGGCATTGGATGTTACTCCAATCAGCAAATCCTTCATTGATAGATGTTCTCCTTTTAGGGAAGGAAAAGCGAGCAAACATGCATCCCGGTAATAATTAAATGTGGAATATGGTTTTGGCAGCTCCATTGACACGGTATTCCCTCCTTGAACAAATGTCTCAGACCATACCAGTTGCTGCATGGCAAGTTCAGGGGTATTCCACGGTCCCCCGCTTGAAGAAAAACCGGTACAGTTGTGCATGGTATATTCGAGCCCGAGCCTTTCTGCTTCATTGGCTGTATGTTTTAGAAGATCAAGGTGGGCTTGGCTGCCATAATCAACGGGTCCCTTGGGCATGTACCCAACTTCGAACAGATGAAACCCACCCAGTCCTGCATTTTTCATTGCTTCAAGGTCGCTGGTAATCCCTTCAGCCGTAACATTGCCATTCATCCAGTGCCACCAGGTTTGGGCCTTCGCCGTCTCAGGAGGTTGCATAAATCCCGCTTCAAGATTTTTGATTCCTGCTTCAGGCTGTTTACATTGGGATAAACCCATGGGCACAATCAGGGTAACAAACCCTGCAGCCCCTGTCCCTTTAATAAATGTTCTGCGTTCCATAATTAATTCTTTCGTGAAGATTCAAATACTTTTACTTCAAAGGGTTGTAAAGTAATACTGAAAGAACTGCCTTTCATCTTTGGATCCTTACTTCCCGTTTTCGCATCATAAAACAGGTAATCGCCTTTTGCAGGGAGTTCGAATACATCGGCAACATTTACCTTGAACGTTTTTAATTCTTTCGAAGGATTTCGTATCATTAGGATAGCTCCGCGTGGCGACCATGCTGCATAACCATATACCTCATTTTTGGCAGGATCGCCTCCTACCCAGTGAATGTCCGGCATAATCCGCTCATTTTTCCTCGCCCATTTACTTGCTGTTGCAAGGCAATTCCAATTTGCAGTGTTCAACTTATGCGGATTAATGTACAATTCCTGAAGATTTACCCCGGTACCAAAAAAGGACCATATATCATCCGAAATATCTTTGTCATCCATTTCAACCGTACCGGCAATACCATTGTCCGCAATGACAACACCGATATTCATCAAGGAATTTAATGGATATAAGGGTCCGGCCTTGACCACATTCTTATAGGTCATGGCATCCCGGTAGGTGATTCCCTTCTGACGTTTTGAACCTTCCCCTGCAAAACTGTAATCGTCGTCGGAACGCCAGATGTTATCTCCATATAATAGCCAAAATACAGAAGGCCAGGTTCCTGCGGTTAAATCAAGATACAAGTCCGGCTTCATTTTCTTGAGATCTTTCAACAACCTCAGATATGCCTCAATATCATTATGGTAAGCAATACCAGCCCCACTGACTTTGTTACCAGCGCCAACGCCGTCAAATTTGAACATGGATATGTTAGATTCCTTTATGAAGTTTTTGGTCACATCCAGGAACCGTTTGTAATAAACAGGGCCAGCCAGGGAAAATCCATTTGCGTTGGTCTCAAAAGGAGGATCCTGGCTATTGCCAAACTTGATACGCTCCTCTTTATTTGGGCTATACCCGCCCCAAGGGGATATCCAAACACCTAGACTTGATTCACAGGATTCTGCCATTTCCTTCATCTTTCCAAATCCGTTTGGCAGTGCCGTAGTATCAAACCGCCAAAGTGTTTTGTTATCATCCCAGCCGTCGTCAAATAAAAAAGCGTTTAAGCGAACATGGCGTTTGATAATCAGGCTGTCCCGAAACATCCTGATCCTGTCCAAAGCCTGGCTTTCGGTGAATTTCCCGTCAATCCAGGAAATATCCCACCACGAATTATAATGCAACATCTGGCGGTATGGCATGGACCGCTCCCGTTCGATGTAATAAAGGACCCCCCGTCGTAACTGGTTGGCTGGTGTAACGCCCCAAACTGTAGACGCTGTATAACTGTTGGTAGAAGTAACAGGATTAAAATTCAGCAGGGATGCCACCCATGATTGCTGGTTTTGCCCGATCAGTCCCATGGGATGTTCAATGGCAAAAAACATATTTTTATGCACCATCAGGGAGCCATCCACTTTACCTTCCTTTCTTACGCCTATGTTTACAGGAAGCTTAATCAAAGTAATTTTGGAGATTTTGACGGTGTCCCTGGCAATAAATGTAAAAACCTGACGGACATAATTGGCATCTTCCTTCAATTCCGCTGTCCAATGCACCAACAGGCCTATTTCTTTATTTTCGAAATCCGCCTCACACCTCTTTCCTCCCAACTTTTCTGAATAACGAGCAGCCTTTAGGTCCGGTGTAATTGCAGAGGTAGATGGAGGATTTAGCAGCGTGAACTCTCGTGAAGTTATCACACTGTTATCCCCAAGTGTTAGTTCAAATAAATCCGTCTTACCTATTAGTAATTGCCGACCTGAACTTTTATCTTCAAATCCTCTTATAGTTAAATTGTTGCCATCTTGCGCAAATTCTATCCTGAGAACTTTATTTTCCAGGATAACCGAGTTGTCGGGTAAGATTTTAATCTTTGCTGCCCCCGGTGATTCCCCAGGATAGGGTATTTGCGCATCAGACAGTTTAACTGCGATGAGTAACCAGGTTAAAAGAAATAGAATTTTTCCCCTCATAATGCATAAAATTTCGTTAATTAATTTATCCCACTTTTTATGTTCAATTTATTCGTTGGCAAAATATTGTTAACAACCCCACATTTGCATATTGCGACATCTACTCAAAACGGTTCAATGGAATAAGTTGCGTCATACCCGATGTCACTCTTCGTTATATTCAAAAACATATTCACCAGAACCTGATTCAAACAATAAATTGTTATTTACCATTCTGATGTCGGAAAAACTACTGTTTTCGGAAATCCTTTTCCCTTCCGATGAAACTACTGTGCCACTTTTGACCGGCAGCTTGATCGTTGCAACACTATTTGCCGGAATTTTTACGGTGACTATGATCCTGGTCCCTTTTCTTTCCCATCCTGAAGCGGCCGTGCCATAGGAGCTCTCGAACGAAGCTTTTGAATAGGAGAGCTTTTTTGTCGGATGTGGTTGAATAACGAGATGTTTGTATCCCGGCCCCATCGTTTCGAGACCCGCCGATACCCTGTACATCCAATCGCCTATCGCGCCGTAGGCATAATGGTTGAATGAGTTCATATAGGGATCCTGGAAAGTGCTGTCAGGCTTCTGGCTGTCCCAACGTTCCCAGATGGTTGTAGCGCCCATTTTAACCGGGTAAAGCCACGATGGGTATGTTTCCTGAAGTAGCAGGTCATAGGCCACATCGGTAAAACCGTTATCGGATAAAACATGGCACAGATACGGAGTCCCCAGAAAACCGGTTGAAAGATGGTCTTTCCGCTCCCTGATATCTTCGACAAGCAACCGAGCTGATTTTTCCCGAAGATCATCCGGCAAAAGATTAAACATTAAGGCAAGAATATAGGAGGTCTGTGAATTGGTCCCTACCCTTCCTGCATCGGTAACATATTCATGAACAAACACCTTCTTTATTTTCCCAAATATATCAGAATATGTTTTTTCATCTTCCGTTTTTCCAAGCTCTTTCGCTGTGGAAGCAAGAATTCCGGCAGCGTAAGCATAAAATGCCGTAGCTATAAAATCATGGTCGGTATATCCGTCCGGATCCCGGTGATTAAAAACCGGTGGATGATAAAACAGCCAGTCTCCGTATACACTTCCACCTTTCCATATAAAAGATTCCCCCGCCTTCTTCCGTATATATTCTACCCAGGCTTTCATACTTGGATATTGTCTTTCAAGCACTCCTTTATCTCCGTAAACCAGGTACATATTCCAGGGGGCAATCACTGCAACATCTCCCCATCCGGCCGATGTGGGTGATGAAGTTAACCCATCTTCCCTCCTGATATCCGGCACGAACATGGGTATTTCCCCGGCCGGTTTCTGATCAGCAGCAATGTCTTTTAGCCATTTGGAAAAAAAAGCGGCAACATCCATATTAAAAGCGGCAGTCCTGCAAAATACCTGGGCATCGCCGGTCCATCCAAGACGTTCGTTTCTTTGCGGACAGTCTGTCGGTACATCCACAAAATTGCCTTTTTGTCCCCATTGGATGTTGTGTTGCAACTGGTTAATCAACGGGTTTGAACATTCAAAACTGCCTGTGACTGCCATATCCGAATGGACGACTACGCCTGTCAGGTTGTCTGAGGTTAATTCACCGGGGTATCCGGTTATTTCAACAAACCTGAACCCCATAAAGGTGAACCTTGGTTCATAAACCTCATCGCCTGTACCGGCAACGGTGTAGGTCAGTTGTGCCTTGGCTTTTCGAAGGTTTGTCGTATAAAACTCACCAAATTTATCCATCACCTCAGCGTGGCGTACCGTGACCACAGTTCCTTTTTTGCCGGAGACCTTTATTCTTACCCAACCGACCATGTTCTGACCCATATCCGCAACAAGACTTCCTTTGGGTGTATGGAAAATTCGTACAGGTTTTATCTCCTGAACCTTTCTTACCGGTGTGCCCTCTGAAGCGACAAGGTTACTTAGTTTGTAATTTCCTATTTGCACGCGAAACCAGTTTTTGTCATCATAACCGGACAAATTCCACCCGGTTAGTTTTTTCGTCGCATCGTAGGTTTCACCATTATAAATATCACTCATTCGGATCGCCCCGTCCTGAAAAGCCTTCCAGCTATCATCGCTGACAATCAACTTTTCAGATCCATCTGTAAATACTAATCTTAACTGGAGTAGAAGCCCTAACCTCTTGCCATAAAATGCCCAGTTATCGTCCCAGGCCAGTGTACTCCTGTACCAACCGTCACCAAGAACGGCTCCGATCGCATTGTTGCCATTGATCAATTGGTTGGTTACATCATATACCTGGTACTGAAGCCTTTTCCTATAAGTGGTCCAACCCGGTGTGAGTACCTGGTCCCCAACTTTTTTTCCGTTGAGATGCAACTCGTAAAACCCATGGGAGGTTACATATACCCTTGCACTAGCAATTTTCTTGCCTACCGAAAATTCCTTTCTGAAATGGGGAGACGGGGAATAACGCAGGGTATCCCCTTCCATTTCGATCCATTTGGCCTTCCATTCTGAATTCGAAAGCAATCCCATTTCCCAGAAGGCAGGTTCACTCCATTTCGACACCCGGCCTTTGTTGTCCCATATTTTTACCTGCCAGAAATAGCGCTGACCGGATTTCAGTTCTCCCCCTTTGTATGCCACCAGAACAGATTCGTCCGACGCGGTTTTTCCCGATTGCCAGACTATTTTTGATGATGCAAATTTTGCATCTGTTGCAACGCGAATCGAATAAGCGCTTTGAAGGATGTTGTTCCCTTTCCCGATAATCTTCCAGGAGAACCTGGGTTGGATAACATCAATTCCAACAGGATTTTTCTTATGTTCGCAGGTCAAATCCTTTAAAGACAAGTCCTGTCCGAAGGCTGCTCCAAAAAGGGTGAGCAGAATCAGGGTGAATTGAATTGATTTCATAACGAAGGTCATTTTATTTGTCAGTTTGTTTATATCGTTTTGGCGCTTGGCGAAGAACTGATTTCAAAGCGTTAAGTTTTCTGCCAGCACAGAACTTGAAACGAATTGCAAAGCTTCATTTCAGTATTGAACCCGCTTTTTTCAAAACGCATGTTACCAGCAGTTATTCTTTCGTCAACGCTTTAAATATTTCTACAATGTTTGCAAAGTTCCTTAGTTCATATACTTGGGGATAAAAGTCCGCATAATGGTTGGGATTACAGTAACTGTATCGTCTATAAAAGTCTCCAACTTTGAATTCAATATAATAACAAGTTCCGTCAGCCATTTCCATTCTCGAATCAATAAATTCATTTGTCTCCGGATTGTATTTATACTTTCCCGTCTTTAAACTGTTTTGGTTGGGCAAAGAGAAAATATTGTTTGAAACCAGTCGTGAAAAAATAGTGTCAATGTCAATTATTGCATTTATGTCTTTCGAAAACAAGTTTTTTGTTCCAGGTTTGTAGTAATAATATTTTGCACTCCACTTTTTATTAAAAGTCAAGACAGTATAGTTTGTATTTTCAAATGAAGGTGATGTTATAAAACGTATTTCAATTCTATTCTCTGATTTCAAAATGGATGTCAGAGAAGTTAGATAGTCATTACTTCTAAATGTTGTAGTGTCTGAAATAACATTACCGACAAAAATTGTTTTGTCTTTAGTCTGAGCAGTTACTGCCGAAACTACAAGTATAAATATTGTTGTCGCAATAAGTCTTGTCATACTTACAGGTAACTTGTTTTTAATGGGGAATCGAAGATCATCGAAGCTGATACCTTCTAGCTTTTTTTTCGGTTGGTGTGAATATTTTCTCATGCGTATTTTGTAAAAAATAGATTTATTAATTTGTAAATCAAATGAATCCATAAAAAACGGGGTTTCTAAAGGACACGCCCCCTCTCAAAAATAGAGACACCAGAACCCACGTTTTCGATAAATATATAATTCCCTTCCTCAACACCTTTGGTATCGACGCCGTTCACTTTTATTAAGGAGCCATCAAGGCCACATTTTGGCACATAAACTTTCGCGGTAATGTTATCCGGTATCGTTAAGGTCATCAGAAAATGTTTATCGTCCCTGCTCCAATTAATAACAATGTCGCCCTTATCCGTCGGATAGAGGCCGCGTACGGAAGCAAGTTTTTTGTCAAAATCCAAAGGCTTTACCTGAATTGATTCGTGTTGCGGAGCTAACGGTTTAATTCCAAGCATATATTGTTGCATCCCAAGCAAGCCAACGGCACCCCAGGGATGGGACATACTGTCATTGTCTTTGTCTGCAATCCATGTTTCCCAGGTAACTGTTCCGCCATGCGCAACGGTTTTAGCCCAGCCATCCCATTCGGTGTTTGTGTATAAATCAATCAAATGCGGTCCCTGATCGGCCACACCCAGCGCTTCGGGCAACCATCGCAGGGATACCATGCCCACATTCATTTTGCGGTTTTTTATTTCAGTAATTACCTGTTTCATATTTGATTCCGGTACAATACCCATTGCCAAAGGATATATATTTGAATGTTGTGAAATATGAGAACTCGCCGATTTGTCGTGGTTGAGACCGTCTATATAAACGCCGTCTTTGTTGATTAACCTGGCATTAATAGCCGTTTTAATATCGTTGGCCCTGGTTTTATAAATGTCCCTTTCGGTTAAATTTCCGAGTACCCCGGCGATTCTTGAAACGATATCGAAATCTATGTAAGCATAGGCATCAATCACGGTTCGCGATTCGACCGACATGTCGTAACCATACCTCATGCTTGGTGGCCAGTCGACTATGCCATATTGATAAGGTCCACCTCCGCCCGCCAATTTATGAATTAAGCCAGTGGTATCATTTTTATATGAGGAAACATAATTGGCAACTTTTTTCAACTTCGAAAAATTAGCCCTGAGAAATTCAATATTCCCAGTCTGCATATAATAATCCCAAACCCAAACTAAATAGGACTGGGTAAAATCAGGAATATCCCTCGCACCATCTACATTTGGATAGACCGCATTCAACCTTCCATCGGGCCAATATTGATCCTGCGAGTCGAGAAATTCGCTTAGAACCCGCAGGTTCATTACCCTGTCGCCCATCACACTCAAGGCAGGTACAGCCTGCGACCAGCCGTCGCTCAGAAATCCACCCTTTTCACGAGTCGGGGTATCAACAAAACTTTCCTGTGCACCGACAAGAAGCGAATGGCGCATTAAATTCCAAACGCTGTTTAGCATAGGAGAAGAGGAATAAAATTCAGAACGTGAAGGGTCTAATTCAAAATGCCTGAAAACGAACCTGACATTTCCAGTATTCAGAACATTGGGAGCGTTGCTAACTTCTAAATATCTAATCCCCAAATAAACATTAGGATTAAAAACTGCTGTACGACCATTCAGGATGAAATAAAAGTCCAGGTTCGTTCCCTGATCGAATTTGGTGGAAACAGTTCCATCCGCATTTAATACAAAGCCACCATGCAATTTTATCGTATCCCCGGAATTTCCTCCTGAAAAAGCAATTTTAAAACTTCCTGAATATATTTTGCCTAAGTCAATTACATATTTTCCACCTCCATGATTGGTGATCGAAACGGGTTTAATTTCTTCTTCAATGACCCGTGTAAGGTCAGAACGAAGGGTTCCCGTCCAAGGTGCAACCGGATGGGCGCCGATTTCGGAAGCAAAATGCCATGATGAATCATCATAGTTTAAAGTGTTCCAATCCTGGATTATTTTCCGGGAATCAATTTTTTCAACCCTTCCCACACCTTCGCCATTTCTTTCAGGTTGTCCGGTAACCCATTGTTCTGCTTGTATTTGCTTCCAGGTATTATCAGAACAAATGGTTGAGGTTGTTGAATCGGAATATTCGATAATAGTTTTCACAAGTAGTCCACGCGCCCCCGTTGCTCGTCCCTGGCCACCCCCGTACCAATGGGTTAAACAAGCCAGTACATTTTCTGAATTTGAAATTAAAGCTGAACTGATGTCCCAGGCATTGTAGTAACTATATTGAGGATAGTGATTATTAGACCCTTTACCAATCAATTTTCCATTCACAAATAACTCATAACTATGACATGCTGTGATGTAAACTGTCGCTCTTATTATTGTTTTATTTGGCAAAATGGTTCTTTTTCGAAAATAAGTGTAATCGTCTTCGACAGCCGAATTTCGTTTTATCCACTTCGCACCCACCCAATCGCTATTTGCCAATAATCCTGTTTCAAAAGTTGCTGATGCTGAATATGGACTTACATTCCCATCTTTATCCCACGTCCGCACCTTCCAATAATAGCGTGTCGCAGCCATCAGTGGTTTTCCTTCGGCATAGACATAGTTTTGCTTCCGCGAACCAACTTTACCGCTGTTCCAGATATCTCCGTTATCTGAGGCAAGTTTTGATGGGCTTGTCGCAACAAGAATTTGGAAGGCTGATTGAATTTCGTTCTTGTCAGGATCGTTTACATACCAGCCGAAATAGGGTTTATCGTCTGCTCCGACAGGGTTGAATTTATCGTAGCTCCTCAGGTTATAGGGCGCATTTGGGGAAGCCGCCTCTGACAGAAAAGGCAGAATCGCCAGTATTACCAATAATAAACTAAAACGGGAATTCCTAATTGCTGTTTTATTTCGATCCATCACGCTAAAATTTTATGAATAATAAAGATTCTACTGTTCCCAGGAATCCGTACGAAAGGATGAAGCAGGTAACCCATCATTGTTGAACAGATCCCCTATTACGAAATCTTTGAACGCATACCTGACAGCAACGGGATCTTTAACAGACGGACTTAGCAGAATAATCTCACCCCGAACGATAAATGCCTTAGCGGGAAAGAAACGTTTGTTGGCTCCTGCCACTTCGAAACACGACAACTCTTTACCATATGAGGTAAGGCCATTTTCGGCATTACTAAATGATAGTTTTACTGATTTCACGGTCGAACCCTCCACAACCATCTCTTTAAAGACCGGTCCGGAACTGACAAATCCAGATTTTCCATAGGTCTTGGCAAGGGCAAGCAATGCAAGCCGATCTGAGCCAACCTTTTTATTTGCAGGATGAATGCACTCTTTTTCGCCAATATCCATGATACAGGCCATCCCGACATTCGGAATTGACAATGACGCCTTCAATTGAACTTCACGGATAAATGCAGAGTTTAAACCTACAGGGCCATAATCAAAGGGGGCTATTTGGACAAAATAGAAAGGAAAATCGCCGATGCCCCACACCGAACGCCAGTTCTCTATCATACCCGGAAACAAACGGGCATACTGAGCAGTTTCATTTCTATTCGATTCGCCCTGGTACCAGATTGCACCTCTCATGCCGTAACCAACGATCGGATTGATCATGGCATTGTATAAAACTGTTGGCGTAACAGTTGGTACAATAGTAGGTACTTTTGATTCAGGGTTGCTTTGTTGGTTTTTATCGGGAAGTTTAACGAAATCGAATTTTTTGATCCACTCTTCACTCATCCATGGTTCAATCCGGCTACCGCCCCAGCTGGTATTGATCAACCCGATGGGGACCTTCAAGGTATTGTATAACATTAACCCATAATAATAGGCGGCAGCGCTGAAATTGCTCACATTTTCAGGTTCGCAACTCTTCCAACTTCCAATAACATCATCCTGTAACTCCAAATTTGCAACCTTTTTCACCGTAAATAAACGGATTGCAGGATTTGAAGAAGTTGCAATTGCCGCATTTGCCCCTGCAACAGGCTGAGAGTAAAAACCAAAACCCTTCATCGGCATTTCCATGTTCGACTGGCCGGAGCAGACCCAAACTTCACCAATCATTACATTTTTTAGTTTCACTGTCGTACCATCACTGATGGATACTTCAAATGGGCCACCGGCTGATGGCGTAGCGACTTTGAGTTTCCATTTCCCTTCACTATTGGTACGGGTAGAATAGCTTTTATTGTTCCACGAGGTGGAAACCCTTACAGTCGCATTTTTTGAAGCAATTCCCCATATAGCTGCTTCGGTTTTCTGCTGCAAAACCATGTTGTCGCCAAAAATTGCAGGTAATTTTACTTCAGCAAATACCTGGATTGCCGAAAAGGCCAGAACCACTAAGACGGCCAGAACAGAATTGAATGCACGTTTCATTTTGATTTGGATTTGATGTATATTTATTTATATTTTGCGAGCGATCTTATATTTCGAAATATTATTTCAACCGATTTGAATCAATTTTACTGATCCCAGTCGTCGGACCGGAAAGAAGAAACAGGCATTCCAGTGACACCATATAAATCGCCAACGACAAAATCTTTAAATGCATACCGCACAGCAACAGGTTGGGTTACTGAAAGCGACATAAGTACGATTTCGGGGCCAACAATTGAGGCTTTTGCCGGGAAAAAACGCTTGTCTGCCCCTGCCAATTCGAAACACGATAGTTCTTTGCCAAACGAAGTCAGGCCGGTAACCGCATGATCGAATGTCAGCCTTGCAACCCCTCCTGATACTTTCATTTCTTTAAATACCGGACTTTGACCGTAGATCCCTTTTATGCCATAGGTTTTCTCCAAGGCCAGGTAAGCCAGCCGATTGGAGCCGGCTTCCTTGTTGGACGGATGGATGATATTTTTTTCGCCAAGATCCATAATACAGGCCATGCCGATGTTCGGAAGGGAGGTGGAGGCTTTTAGCTGGGCTTCGCGCAAGTAGGCCGAACTGATTTCGGGTTGACCGTAGTCATATGGTGCAATCTGTATATAATAGAAAGGAAATTCGCCGATTCCCCAGATGGAGCGCCAGTTCTCGATGAGTCCGGTCATTAGTTTCACGTATTCCTTCGGTTCGCGACGATTCGACTCTCCCTGGTACCAGATGGCCCCACGCATGCCATAACCAACAATCGGATTGATCATCGCATTAAAAAGAACCGTTGGTGTTTGTATGGATAAATTTTCAACCGGCTTTTTCTCCGGAAGTTTCACCCAATCAAAATTTTTCAATCCATTTTCGCTGATCCAGGGTTCGATACGGCTACCGCCCCAACTGCTATGGATCAGACCAACCGGAACGTTGAGTACCTTGTGCAGCATCAATCCAAAATAATAGGCGGTGGCGCTGAACCCATATACATTTCCCGGAGTACACAATTGCCAGTCACCAGTGACATCGTCCAGTGGTTCCAGACTACTGGTTTTTTTTACAGTGAATAGCCGGATATTGGGATTGGATGACAAGGCAATTGCTTCAGCCGACCCTATTACAGGTTGGCTTCTGAGACCTCTCATAGGCATTTCCATGTTCGATTGTCCCGAGCATACCCAGACTTCGCCAATAAGCACATTTTTAAGTTTGAGTGATTTTCCATCGCTGATGGTAATTTCATAAGGTCCTCCGGCTATCGGCGTGGCCACTTTCAGTTTCCAGTTTCCATCACTCCCTGCACGACAGGAATAAATTTTATTGTTCCACGAGGTGGTAACTTTTACCGTTGCATTTTTTGATGCAGTTCCCCATATCGCTGCTTTGGTCTGCTGCTGCAAAACCATGTTGTCGCCAAAAATTGCAGGTAACTTTACTTCGGCATAAAGGGTGCCGATGGTAAAAACAAGCACAATTAACAATGTTGCTATAGAAGAAAGGAATCGTTTCATATTTTATATAATTAATTGATTACAATATTGCTTTATCTTTCTATTGATCGTTCCAGCATTTTGACATTTAGAAAAAGCCCCCAAACGTTCAGTTTACATAAGCCTTAACCTGATGTTTTCCTGACGGTAACATCACATACTTTTGCGATTCGTCCTTTTTTATTTGAAGCTCTTTACCATCGCTATTCTGAATAGACTTTATGTTTTCCGGAAGCATCAATTTTCCGCTGCCATTACAGGGAACCGATATCTTTAACTGAATCTGACCTTCGGGTTCCCTCTTCCACGCAATTGAGGCCATCCCGTGAATCGATTCATATTCCGCCTCTGCGTGATTTATTTTAGCAATAAAATTTGGGGAAAAGATTATTTCAGCGTATCCGGGAACTTTGTAATTGACATTGATTCCTGCAACATAACGGATCAGAAAATTATCGACAAAACCCAAAAAATGATGTATATGTGAGTATTTATCCTGCCAGAATTCCCATAATGATGTTGCCCCGTTTTTCAGCATAAAACCGTACCCGGGATAAGTCGGGTTAATGGCTACCTTGTACGTTAACTCCGAAAGGTTGTTCTTCGGCAACATTTCCCATAAAGCATATCCTGTAAATATTCCGCCATAAAAATGAAAATCCCTGTTGACCTGGATATCCTGGAGCAATTGTTCCATGACTTTATCCTTATGTTCAGGTTTTACAATCTCATTTTGCAGTGCCATGGCGTTTATTCCCTGCCTGTAATCCGAGGGGGTTATCCCAACAAACCGGACATTCACTTTATCGAAACAATAGGTGTAAATAGCCTCCCTTACCTGTTCTGCCTGTTTGCTAAATTCAGCAGCATCTTCTTTTTTATTCAATACCACAGCCATTTGCGACAAACGTTTCAAAACAAGATAAAAATTCATGGTGGAATATACCTCCGATCCTTCATCCGACATATTTCCAAAAGGGGAACACCAATCGGCCAGTCCGTCGGTAAAAATCCCGCTTTTATCCTTTACACCATTTAATTTCCATACTGCCTGTGAAAACAGCTTCATTTTGTCCCAATATTGTTCGAACAAACGGGTGTCTCCGTAATAGTTGTACATATACCAGGGAATATGGACGCAGGCAGAGGCCCACAACGGGGATGCCACTTTGGGATAAATAGTTGCCGGGGCCGGTGTAAACGTTGGTATCCGCCCTTCAGCATCCTGGGTATCGAATATGTCGCGGGTATACTTGGTCATTAAGGCGGCCAAATCGTAGTTGGCCATGCCAAATTCCATTCCGGTTACGGCATCACCCATCCAGCCATTTTTCTCGCGGTGGGGGCAATCGGTCGGGATGCTATGCAAATTAGATATCAAGGATTTGGTACAAATGCGGTGAATGGCGTTGAGTGTCGTATCGGAGCTGGAGAATCTGCCAACCTGGGCAACGTCGGAATTCACCTGACAAACCTCAATATCATTTTTAGTCAATACACCCGGGTATCCTAAAATGTTGATATACCGGTACCCTTTGTAAGAAAAATGACATTCGGCAATTTCGTCTTTCACCCCTTTGGCAACATAGGCCATTTGCTGATAGCCTCCCGGTTGGCCATGGTCCCTGGGATCTTCGTTCTCCCCATAGTATATCCCAATTCTTGTACCTTTGGGCGCATTTACTTTCAAACGGATCCATCCCGCCAGGTTCGCGCCTGCATCGGCCCAATATTCCCTGTTTCTCTTTTCAACCTTAATTACAGCGCTCCTTTTAACAATCCTGATTGGTTCACAAAGCTGGGCTTTCAACGCTCCGCCAGGTGAAGGGGCTGATACTACCTTGTCCCAGGACGAATCGTTAAAGCCGTTCTTATTCCAACCGGGAATCTCTTTTGTGGCATCGTACAGTTCGCCCATGTGCGGGCAATCGTAAAGAATTGGCCCACCGGTTATTTTCCAGGTCAAATCACTCACGATATTCTCTTCTGTACCATCGGTATAGGTAATCTTAAACAGGCACATCAATTTAGGCTGACCGATGTAACCCTCCTTTTTGTAAAATCCCCAGTGATCTACGGCCAGCATGCCATAATTTCCGCGGCCCAGCATAACGCCAATCGTATTCTCTCCTTTTTGTAAATTTCCAGTTACATTGTATGCCGTGTAGAGTATCGTTTTTTTGTAGTTGGTCCAACCCGGATCGAGCTGATGATCGCCAATGCGTTGGCCATTGATAAATAGCTCATTGTACCCTATTCCGCTAATAAATGCCCTGGCGTTTTTGATCTCTTTGTTTGCCTTGAACCCTTTCCGGTACAAGGGTGCCGGATCGTAAGGATTGTCATGGAAATGGTACCTTTCCCACATCGACATCCGTGCACCAAAGTAACTTGGCAAGTACCATTCGGTACATTGCAGCTCGGCGACTTTGCGTTTCCACCAGTCGGTTTCCCATTTTTCCTGGGTTCTCCATGCGATCCACTGCGCCCCGCTCCAATCCTGCGGATAAAAAAGACCGGTGGAGAAGGTTGCCGTTTCACTCCATGCTGAAGCAACCCTTTTTTTATCCCAAACCATCACCTTCCAAAAATAGTCGGAAGCAGCCTTCAGTGATTTTCCTTTATAAACGATATGAATACTTTGAGGAGAATTTTTTTTGCCCGAATCAAACATATCCCCGAGGTTCTTTTCAATATTCTCCTTGCTGGATGAAACGATGATCCGGTAACCTGTTTGAAACTGCCCTGTTTCATCGGATTTAAGCTTCCAGTAAAACCTGGGATCCGGCATATCGATCCCCAGTGGATCCTTTAAATATTCGCATCTAAGCCCCACTGCCCCAATTTGTGCCAATCCTACCCATCCAATTGAGACAAAGGAGGCTAACAGAAACACTTTTCGAAGTATCATAAATTAAATTTTTAAATAGCTTATTGTTAGATAGATAGGCAGTTTTCTGAAAGTAAAATCATGGAACATTCACCAACTCATTGCCTTCAAGATTCCAAGCATCAGATACCAGTCCTTTGGTCAAATTAATTTCAACCTTGGTAGATTCTCCTGGGTCGAGCCAGAAGTAATTATCCGATGCAATAAATTTATCCGCCTTTCCGGGAACTTGAAGATTAACGCCAACAGCAGGAAATTTGCCGGTATTCTTTATTGTTGCTTTACTCCCATTGGTTGCTAAGGACAAGGAGGTCCTGGGCAGGTTAAACAAACTTCCTTTCTGTTTTTCAAAATTCATATAGTAAAATGTCCTGAACAGTAATTTACCATCGGCATGAACCTCTGAAACAATCAATAACGGAGAGGTTTTGGTTTGTTCGGATGAAAGGGTTAATTCGCCAAGCTTATCAACATTTTTAGGATTCCCCTTTCCTGAAAATTCCTTGACGCTAATCTTGTTTAGTTTCTGATCGAATGTTCGGATATTTACTTTCCATGCCGATTCCTTTAAATCAAGGTTATCATCCAGCAAAAACACCGGCAATGATACGTTTTGTCCATACATATCGGTATGTTCAAAAAGGATAACGGAGGCTATCGGGGAAAAGGTGTCCTGGATAAAGTAATGCAAGGGTTTTGCAGCGCCATACCAGTCGACGCACGACCAGGAAACAGCGGGATAATTATCGTTCATTTTATAATACAAGGCTCCCGAGCAATCCGGCCACCTGGTACGGGCGCGCTCCAGCGTATGCCGGACAGCTACCACCTGTGCCAATTGCGATCCGGTAATTAATTGGTCCAGATTGTCATTGGGCATCAGATATCCGGAATATTGGTTAAGTCTCTCCATCTCCATTGCTGTGCCAAAGATGGGTGTATGATGGACGAGGCTTTTTGTCGTATCGGGTGGCCACTTCATTTTTTCGGCCTCCGGCAGGTATCGCATAACAGATTCTTTTACCGGAAAGGCAGCAATACCGAATTCGCCCCAGAAGCTCGAAGTCATGTTCAGGTTGTAGTCAAGATGGGCCATTTTCCACCAACAGTAATAATTGTGGTTGCTTCCACCAAAGGGCTCCCCTCTGTGAAATGGCCGGGTACCATCCAGCTCAATGCTTTTTCGTCCCATCATATCGATTGCTTTTCCAAAGGGATTTGGCGATTCATTTCCACCGCCATACATCGCCAGTGAGGGATGGTTCCGGATGCGCAGTGTATTTAATTCTATGGTCTCCTGCAATACATCAAATGGCTGGGTTTCATGACTGTTCCAGGCTGTGGGCCACTCCTGCATGATCATGATGCCGTATCGGTCGCACAAGTCATAAAAATCATCTGTTTCAGGCATTCCGCATCCCCAGGCCCGCATCATCTGGATATGCTGCAGTTTAGCAAGTGAGAGAAAACGGTCATATCGTTCGCGCGTAAAATCCATCAGCGGATCCATCGTACACCAGCCATTCCCTTTCATAAAATGTGGTTTCCCATTGATAACATAGGTCCAATTATATTTATCAGGGTAAGGTCCGCCGGGTAGCGGGGCCATTTGAATGGTGCGAATTCCAAAAGTGGATTTGTAGAAATCCGATGATTCCCCACTTTTCGGGACAAACGAAACTTTTAATTGATACAGATTTTGTTTGCCCATATCGTTGGGCCACCAGAGCTGCGGATCTTTAATGGTAAAGGCAAAATTCAGCGTATCAATAGCTTTCCCGGAAGATATGTCGTATTCAAAGGATTGTTCGTTTCCTTTGAAATTGTCCGGAATAGCAGAAACCTTTAGCTTTCCGTCTATTTTAGCTGAAACAGCTTTAAGAACAACGCCCAGGTTCATCAAACCATTCGTGCTTTTTGTGGCGATAAACGGATGCTCAATCGCAACACCGGCCTGATTTTGAATTTTAACTGTTCTCCAAATTCCTAAGGATGGAATTTTTGAATAATGCCATCCATAAACACAATTGAATACAACTGTTGATGTCCAGGTCCTATTATCACCCCTTCTGGTTTTTTCATAAATCTGAGGAATAGGCATTAATTCCACAATAAGTTCATTTTTTCTCTTCAGGATTTTTGAAACATCGAAAGCAGGCCCCCCGAACATTCCTTCATGATTGCCCAATTTTATGCCATTAAGCCAGATAGAGCATTTATTGGCTATCCCATCAAAGATCATTCTTGGGATATTTAAAGGTTGATCAACAAGAAATTCCTTTTTATACCACCACGTCTTATAACTGTACTTTTCCGCAATGGAATCGTTTCTTCCGAAATAGGGATCGGGAATAATCCCTGCTTTCCATAGCGCAGAATGGACACTACCCGGAACAATAGCAGGAATTGGATTGCTCCATTTGCTATTTAACCGCTCTTTTTCATTCCCTCCCTCAATCAGTTGCCACTCTCCGTCGAGGATAATATTTTTCAGGGAATTTGCATGATTGAGCTTTCTCTCACTTAAAATTACTGAAATACCCTTTTTGTCAAATGGCGCCTGACCAGCTTGAAAACTGGCAGAATCAATTTCATCCAGTGATTTTATCTTCTGGGCATTGACTGAGGTGACTGCCAAAAAAAAGATTAAAACTAAATAGTCAAACTTCTTCATAGTTAAGCATACCTAAATTCAAATTTTTGAGATAAAGTAATCCTTTCGGCTTCTCCCTATTTTGTCCTGATTTTGCTACCCGAAAATGCAAAATACATAATGTACAGGTAGGCAGGAAGACAAACAAGGTAAGCAACCTTGTGGGATGCAACATCGGCAACGTAACCGAATAAAAGGGGCAGGAATGCGCCGCCAATAATCCCCATTACCAGGAAAGAAGAGCCCATTTTGGTAAATTTGCCCAAATCGGCAATAGCCAAAGGCCATATGGCCGGCCACATCAAGGCATTGGCCAGGCCCAGCAAGGCAACAAGATAGATGGAAACCCCTATTGGTAGCAATACGATCATTAGGGTTACTATAATACCTGTAAGTGTGGAAAGAAACAATGCCATGCCCTGACTGACAAATTTCGGAATGAAAAGCGCCCCAATCAAATAACCAAGCACCATTGCGGCCGATACAAACCAGACATAATTTTGTGGGGAAGGCAAATTCAAGATGGTGGCATAGTCATTAATCGTTCCCAAAGCGATGTATTCAACTCCGATATCGAAAAATATGGCAAAAACTCCCAACAGAAGATGTGGAAATTGAAAAATACTGGTTTTGGAAGCCGCGTAAGAAGAAGTCTCCGTGTTATCCTCCTCTTCACCAACGGCCAATACTTCTGGAAGGGGCGCAAAATAGTATAAGAATCCCATCACTACAAGCACTGCAGTTATAATGTAAAACGGAAGGATCGTATCTTCAATATGAACATTTGACAGGTCCATAAATACTGCCAGCATCAATGAAGCAACGGCATAAAAAGTTTTACTGCAAATTCCCATGATGGCGATACGGCTTGCAGCGCTTTCAGGCGGGCCTAAAATTGTAACATAGGTATTTACGGCGCCGGTCAGCAGGGTTTGGCCCATCCCGCTGATGAACAAAGCCAGAAGGAGCAATGGGAAACTGATCATTTTTGCAGCAGGGGCAATCAGGTAAAAACCCATTGCCATGATCAGGAAGGCAATGATCATCCCCCCCTTGTATCCAAACTTTTTAATGATTGCCCCGGAAGGAAGACCGAAAACCACAAAAGAGAGGAATGTCGCAGTCATCACCAGGTACGACATGGTAATTGAAATATGGAATGCCTCCTTTACAAAAGGAACAAAAAATGCATTGATCCCAAGGGCGAAGCCGAGTACTGCGAACATTGATCCTATTAACATCATAGGAACAATCAAGGTTTTTTTGTCATTCGTCATGGTAAGTTTAATTTTTATTAAGCGTTTGGTTGTTTATAAAGATTTACAATTTATTCAAAATTGGCGACAGTCAATAGGCAACATGCGGAAGTGGAAAAACAACCAGTGACTTATGATCAATCACCTTCTTTAATCATATATTCTGTAGTTATTAAAACACGAAGTTCGGTTTCAGGGGCAAGGGTATTGGAACAACCTCCACAAGCTTCTATTTCCATAAACCCCGATGGATCACAGTAAATACTCAGCTTTGTTCCCCTATGGGATGGAAGTTGTTCGGGAGGGGCATCGGCAATATCAATATACCTTTGTCCGGCAGGTAAGGCCCCGGAATGTCTTTTTACGCTAAAATCCTGACAGCTAATAAATTCTATCCATGGAATATTTTTCCCAAGTCCCAGTTGAAAGCGAAAATCTGTTTGAGTCTCCACAACATATTTGTTTCCCGACATTCCTCTTAGTGCACTGCTGCATGCATACATATCATGAATATCATCTGCCAATGGCGGAGGCATTATGACTTTGCACCCTGAACCTGAGTCGAACTGGCACAATGACCATGGGGCTAAACTGAACTCGTTGTTATCCAGTGTTTTGATACCTATGTAACGGATTATTTCCGTAACATTCTGGATTAGGGAGCTGCCAATATGTTCAATTTCTATGTGACGTTCAAATTCACAAGGAATGCCAAGCTGACGGTTATTGACCAGATCAATTTCAGCCCTGATCACGGTTTTGTTTTCCGATTGCACTACAACATCCCATACCGCCCCTGTAATTGCCGGGGGGACCCTCCATTTACCAGGGCCATATGCGTACCCGAAACAGGTACCTTCAGGGGCAGGCCATAAGGCATCGCCCCCCGGATTGTGATAAACATCCCTGTTGCTGCGGTTCAGAATGGCAGAGGGCACTACCCTGTTGAGTACCTTGTTGTTGACCACAGTAAATAGCCGGCCTTCCAGATCCAATGCGGCAATAACACCGTTTTCAGGAGTACCTGTTACGTGTACCCTGCGGTGCGCATGCCTCATCAGATCAATTAGTGTATCTCCGGTCATCGGTTATTTGCCCATTCGTTTTTTTAGATCTTCCAAAATGAATTTTTTGGCCTTATTTGCATAATCCATATTGGCTTTGACGGCAGATTGCGCATACCATTGCTTCCCATTGAAACGTTTCATATCCACTCCTTCAGGTGCAAAGGCCATCATTAAAGATGTTTCCTGTTCCCCGGCATGGTCTATCGGCCAATGTTTCTGGGCTTCCCCACTCATAAAAGGTTCCACCCGTATCCAACTGAATGGATCGGAACCGGCTTCATGTTCTTCATAGTAATTGGCGGAGGCCGTATCTTCTCCCCACCAGCCATCGCCTTTTTGATTCTCTATGAAGGCAAATATTTCCTGTTTGGCTGCCAACCTAAAAGCCAGGTCGGTAGGCATGCCACTTACAAAATTTTCACTCTGGTGGTGAAAGAATACATATATATTGCGGAATCCGATTCGCAGCAGATTATAGAATAACTGGCGAGCAAACTTGTTTAATGTTTCGGCGTCAATATGCATGCCCCCTTTACGTTCCGGGCCAGCAACAGCATAAGAACCGGCGCCGTAATAAAATGGTGGAAGTATGACCAAATCCATCTCTTTTTCGAGCATTTCCAAAGCCCCCTGAACGACCAGGGTATCAACACCGGTGTTCAGGTGCTCGCCATGGTATTCCAAAACACCCAACGCCAAAGCAACCGGCGTATTTTTATCAATAGCCTCCCGGATTTGATCCGGAAACATCATCTCGTAACGCATAATTATTTTCCTTTCTTATTAGTTAATTGAATTAGATCTCAATAATTTTCATGAATTTTGATGAAAGCAACTCTACGCCTCCCTCTTTGACAATAACGCCATTTTCCCAACGAAGTCCAAAGTCGGGTTCGTAAAAGAAAGTATCGACCTGGAAGGTCATGTTCTTTTGCAACCCGTAGTCTGATGTAGATTCCATCCAAGGCTGCTCAACCTCCATCATACCGATGGAGTGGCAGGGGCCGTAAAGCATCTGTTTTTCAAAACCACGCGATTTAACCCATGCTTCATAATCTTTCACAACTAAACCTGCAGGTTTTCCGGCAGCCATCATGTCAATCGTCTTTAGATGGGCCTCCAGGCCAAACTCGACAAGCTTTCTCTTCCGTTCAGGCAAAGGCCCTATGGAGATAGGTAACCCAACACTTGATGAATATCCGCTGACACGGGCCCCAATATTAAGCTGGATTACCTCGTTGGCAACAATTTTATTATGGGTCGGCCTGGAAATGGCGTTATTGGTAGATGCCCCGCAGAAGCAATACAAAGAGTGTCCTTCGTACTCCCCGCCATGCTTGTAAATTTCACGCTGGGCTATGCCAATAACCTGAAGTTCAGTCATGCCCGGTTTTATTTCGTTAATAATTGCTTCCACCGCCAATTCAGCGATAGCATATGCCTTGCGCATGCATTCCAGTTCATTCTCGCTTTTCACATAACGTAGCGGAAGGAAGGTCGAATCGGCCTTGACAAGTTCAACTTCCGGAAATTGTTCTTTAATGGAAGTAACCACAGGCAGCGGTGTTATCGCCCAGCCGACTATACCCAGCTTTTTAATATTGCCATTTGGTGCGTACCTGGCAACAATGTCTTTGTAAGTTGTAAAAACCATTCCCGGGCATTCCGGTTCGGCCGACTCACGGTATTCGACCATTTTCTCAATGTTCTTAAAAACACTGCGGTGAGCGGCATAAATCTCACTTTCAGGTCCCACAAGCAAGACAGACTCTCCCTCTGCCGGAACAAATACTGCCGAAGCCTCAAATGTTGGCCAGTACTCGCTCAGGTACCTTACATTGGCCATGTCCGACTCACTGGCGTGAACCAGGCAGGCATCAAGACCTGCAGCCTTGATGTTTGCCTGAAATTTTGAAATACGTTCGTAAAACTCCTTTTCTGGAATTGTGGTTGTGTTCATAACTTCTCTTTTAAACTTATAATCAATATTTTAAAATATGTTCCTGTAACTGAATATCCTATTATTGCCAAACGGTGATCATGTATGTCGATTTACTCACTTCTTTGAGTCCTGGTAAGACCGGATGTCATCCTTAAATCATCTCCCACAATCCTGATAATTTTTACGCCTCCGGGGGGGACTTCAACGTTGAAAGAGTTGGTTTTATTATTTTTTGAAACCACTTTCATCCCAATCAGTTCGGTAATATTTATTGCCCTAATATCCTTAAGTGCCACCTCAACCTTAGCAGTTTTAGAATTGTCGAGTACCTGTTCCTTGTTGGTGAATTTTGTCACTCCGTTGTTGTTGATCAGGTAAAGCAGCCACCCATTGGAAATCTTGTTGAGTCCATACTCAATGTCACCTCTGACTTCCAGAGGCAAAACCTCTCTAACAATTGATTTGAGAAAATATTCGATGAATGGGAACGTTTTCCCGTAGACCATACTTTTCAACACATTTCCTTCCTGGTTTTCCATATTGTTCATGGGCACCATGCAGTCGATGGTGGACAGCACTACATTCCCCTTACCATAGCTGTTCTTGCATGCGAGCAGGTTTCCGTCGGCATCCTTCAAAAGCGGCGTAGCGCCTTTCAGCACGACTGCCTCACACTCGTAGTCCTCATGAAGACCGAACGAATTATCATCAATCAGCGAACTGACCGGGCTTTTTACATGAATGGAATTGGAAAGGAGCTCGTTGGTCCTTTTTATGCCCATAAACTCATCAGGAAAAAACTCGTTGACCTGTTTGATATTGAGCAATAGCGTTCCTCCGTTTTTCACATACTCCATCAGCCGATCAGCAAGGGCTTTGTTTTTGGGATAGCTCCCCAGCATGACGGCGACCTTGTAGTTGTTCAATACGTTAAGTGCTACCGGCTTTATAGGTGTGTTAGGTTCAATTACATCGAAAATATCTCCATAAGGGCCGTTGCTGAGCGCCCCCTCATTACCTTTTTTGTTCACGGGCGAATGCGGCACAATGGTGAACATGAAGGCGTCAATCATCCAGTCGGGCCGCTCATAGTTGAATATCTCCCACGATTTTCCACCATAATTCGGGTAGCCTTGTTCAAACGGGACAAGCAAAGCTACCGGGGCATAACTGGCGCCTCTTTCAGGGTTTTTTCGCGTGAATTCAAACCAGTTTTCCCACACCTTCCCATAAGGAGTGGAGAGATCCCACATCGGGTTTCCGCCCTTCCTGGTCTTACCTACATAATCCCACCATTGCTCGAGACAAACATACCTTGGGCCACTCAGGTAAGCCAGGAACAGACGCCTGTCAATTAAAGAGGGGGACATGCCATACCCAGGGCCTTTCATACCCATGTTGTTACCGGGCATACTTTGTTCAGGCTTGGTAATCCGGTATGTGGCGTAGTTATTATTGGTGAATTTGCCCTCATCATCGTATCCATTGTAATAAAAAGCGATGTACCACATCCAATCCCGCTGGTATTGGCGGGACGCTCCCCTCGCGGAGAAGAGCCCCATCTGATGTCGATAATGTGGACCATCTTCGCCGCCTCGGGTATTTGTTGTCTCCCTCGTTAGCACCCCTTTGCTGGCTTCCCCGAAAATATGGTCCAGAAAATGTGATTCGCTCATGTATCCTACCTTTTCGGCGTCATTGAAGAAATATTTTATGCTCGTATCGCACACTTTTAACATCTGTGCAGTCAATTCTTCCCTGTTTTTAGGTTTGGGGAATTCCCGCTCAATGATTTTCATGAATTCATTGTCACCGTCTATTGGTTTCTCATACTTCCTGCGCCAAGGGGCATATTGAACAAAACCATTATCCGTCTCCGCGTTGATGAAGCCCATGAAATTTGGATGGGACAGTTTCCATTTGTTGTAGGCAACCAGATCAAATTCAAAGTTTTTTATCAACCTGTAAAAAGGCCGTATGGTGGTTGGCATGACAAAAAAGGGAGCATTGGGCCGTTTTTCAATTAATTTGGTAAAGACATCAGGTTCCATGGCCGCCATTGACACCTTGTTCGAACCAGGAACTGTAATACTTTGATTCCAGTACAATATTCCACTTTCCCTGAACAAAGGTTTGGACTCCACCTTCCGCAAAAAAGGGTTGTCATTATCAACGAAAAAGTCAGGCTCAATACGATCGGTTTGCAACAGGTGCCAAAAGTCCTTGCCCATGATTTGGCGAGGTTGCCAATCCTTGCTAACATCGAAATCTTTTCTTGCAACAAGAATATCTTTTCTCATTTCAACCTTTCCTTGTGAAAAGGCCTGGATAGCCGTTGCAAGACATATTCCCAGGATTAACAACTTTATCATATCAATTATCAATATTATGCTTCATTTAAAAATCACTTATCTACTTGACTCCAACATTATTTCCCTTTACTGATTTGCCTCAGGTTTATATGGAACATATTCAGAGCTGACAGGCCATTCCTGTTCTCCGTTAAAGATTGGGCCGTCAAAAACATTTAAGAAATAAAAGGTGACTCCGTCAGGTAATTCAGCCGATACTTTACCGTCTTTAAACAAGGCGGGAAGTGTTTTCCAAATCTGCCTGGGATCTGGACCGGTATCGCAAGTATAGCACAACTCAGCCTTTAGAATTGGACGGGCAGCGTTAACAGAGGCACTAACCAGCTTGCCATGACATTCAGTTTTGCCAATTGCTGGTAATGGTTCGCCATCTTTAACTACATGGTCTGCAAAACGACGATTGATAGAATAAATTTGTCCTTTCTCGCCGTGTTTAAGTCCAACAACAAGACTGGAGACTGGACTGTTTCCACAGATATTAACCGAATACTGCCAGTTTTGGTTCGTGAAGTGAATGTCTGTTGTTCCTTTCACCCAAAGGGTTGGAATCCTGATCGAAGCTATAAATCTGCCCGGATCCCACCACCGCATCTTAGCCTCAGAGGTTTCAAAAACTGAACTGTAAATGATCACCCCGAATTTGAAGCGGCTATCGATAGCCGCAGCGATGCTGGCATGAACTCCGCCCCACGATGCACCAACAACACCAGTCTTTTCAGGATTGACCCCGGGTAAAGAGCGTATCAGTGAATGTGCCAGCACTATCTGGGCAATGGAGTGATATTGCCACGATTCGTCCCTGTTGGTAAAATTCTCACCCATTGTCCAGCCTCCGTCAAGATGTGGACGTTCTTCCCATTTTACACTCAAATGGGGAAGATTACCATAGAGATCCATCGAAATAGCGGCGTATCCCCATGAATTCCATATTTTGACAAAATCAGCAAACGCAGTACCGCCACCTCCATGAACCAATACAACAGCCGGCCAGCCACCTGGAGGAACAGGTCCGGACGGAAGGCTATAATAGGCGAACACCTTTGTGGGTTTTCCCAAAAAAGGAACACTTTCATAGAGCAAGGCATTAACCCCGGGAACCTGATACGCCGAGTATTTCTCTGCAGAAAAGGTTATGGGAACACGATAAAGTTCGTCGAGGTTCCAAATCCCTGTTCCGGCTATTGTATCCCTCTTTTCTTGCGAAAAGGACAAGAAAGAGGCAACAATACAAATTCCTATGGTTATTACTTTTTTCAAGGCAGTAATTACAATTTAGAGGTCCTGATTTTTAAGGATTGAAGTGGAGGCAATTTATTCTTCAAAAACCACCAAAGAGTACCCTTTGCATAGGGGTACAGTTACATGAATATATCCATCAGATATGTTAAACGGCAAAGATTTCTTTTCAGGCGCCAGATAGACTTTTCTGGGTGATTTCCCATCATTGCGAAGGGAAATTTTAACATCATGCAGATCTATCTGATCCTCGATAATCTGAGTCTTCGTTCCCCTAAGCTCAGGAACATATGAAAGGAGGTGTACCATTTTCCTCCCGGGCTGTTCAGTGACAAATACCCGGCCGAACGAAGGCAGTTTTTCGTATCTGATCAATGGCTGAGGCAGAAATTTGTTGAGTACATTGCCAAAAACCGTCCTTAGTTCAACAGGCGCCTGAACGGCGTAACCCGCGAATATCCTGTGACTGAAATGTGCCACTTTCCCATTGATGGTCAAAGCAGGTTTATCAGTAACTTTATCTGGAGGATTGTAATAAAAGGCATACTCCCCGTCCCATATACGATTAAAATAGGGTTTGATAAGACTGGCCTCAACGCTGGTTCCTGGTAATGGTACGGCTTCAATTCCGGAAGAATAAAGTGAGATCGGCATGTCAGGAAGATCTTTGTTGAAATTTTTTCCAACAGCAAAATAAGCAGGATCGAAATCACACTCTTTTTGAAATTTTATGCCCCACTCCTTTTCAAGCACAAATTGTTTCAAATCCTTGTCGAGACCTGAACTTCCACTGGAGATAACAGCTTTCCCTGCAGCAATATGGGCCTTCACACGACGGGTTATCTCTTCATTGAAGATGACATCGTCGGGGATTATTAATATCTTATATTTGCTCCAATCAGAAAACTCATTGACGACATCGAATTGCTGTTTCATTTCAGTAAGCATACGCACTGCACTTTTAATCAACTTATTATGTCCAATCCTTACTGAAGTTTCAGAAGAAACAACGGCTATTTCCGTTATATTTTTCGCTTTATCGTACCATGGCTCCATGGTTTGAAGTTCTTTGTAGATCTTCTCTATTCTGTCCAGAACAGCATTTTCAAGATCACCTCGCGGATGGAAATGACCTCCGATATTGGGTCTCATGCCATTTGCCAGACCGTAAAGCAATTCAGATTTGATGGCGGCCTCAGGACGCAATCCCCCAAAATCGCCCCAATCGTAAAAGCGCCCATTCATATTCATAATAGGCTTGTCGCCCAGGGTACGCATAAAATGTGACAATACTGGCAGGTATTCATAGCCCCATCCGGCAGTTGGCAAATCTTCGCATTCCAACCAAGTTCCGATTTCCGACTGATCTTCAAAGGAGACCCCGTTGAAATAGAGCTGAAAATTCGGATTAATGGCCCTGGCCGCTTTTGCAATATCAGTCGACATGCGGAGAGCCGAAGACTCGGAGAATTTCACAACTTCACTCTGTTTGCTCCAATCAATCCCTTTTTCTTTCATCTCCTTTACGCAAATCGGGCATATACATGGATATCCCACCAAACAATCGATAAAAAATCCGGATACAGGATAATTGCGGGCAATCTCTTCAACCATCGCGATAAGGTGATCACGGTAGGGTGAGTTGTAACACATGGTCCGGACAAATGGGGTAAAGTGAGGCTCCCGGATTTCCCGGCCATCAAAATAGAGCGTAGTCCAGTCGCGGTGTTGTATACCCTCCGCACTGCTGATACCGCCATTTATATAGGCAATCAGGGCAATGTCTTTCCGCTTGCATGCATCAGCCAGCTTGCCAAACAGATCATACTTTAAGGAAGGGTGTTTGATGCCTATTTTTGTATCATAATAGGCCATACCGAGGTTACACCGGGCATGAAATGTCAGTTGATCGACACCGCAACGTTTGATACGGTCGGTGAAGGCATCAGCATCAAAATTAGCGCCGACATCGGGAATGGCCGGCATGGTATGGTTATCATAAAACAGGCAGTACTTCGGTTGGTGTACTTTAACCGGATCCTTTGCCCCAACAGGTTCGCCTTGCAATGAAGAATGCAAAGTAGCCGTCAGGCAAATCAGCATCACTATTAATCTTCTCATAGGTTTTTAATTTAGTTTTTCATGTTTGGTAATATTTATCGGATCAAGGCCGTTGCGCACCAGAGTACAGGAGCTTGTCCGTGCAGGTCGCCCACGATGCGTTTTCGTTTCATGTAATGCTCACGGCTGTTTTGAATGTCAGTCCCTTCACAAACTTCGGTCTGGTCGTCATCCTGATTGATATAGCTGATCAAAGCCAACCATCCTTTACGGGCAGCCGTTCCATAGATTTTTTTATCAAGCCAGCCATTTTTAACGCCTGTTATCATGGCATAGGTGAACATGGCGGTTCCTGAAGTTTCCTTCCAGGCTTCCGGATCGTCAATAATCTGCCGCCACATGCCATCGGGTTCCTGGTATTTCAGTAGCGCTGCCATCATCTTTTTGTAACCGGTTAGGATTCGCCCCTTTTGTGGATCATTTTTTGGAAGGCTGCGAAGGATTTCGGCCATACCGGCAGCCATCCATCCATTGCCGCGTGCCCAACTGAATTTAGCTTCCGGCGAATGATAAAACAATCCGTTGTTCAACTGAATAGTATCCAGGTAAAGCACCATTTCCCTGGCTGCCCTGTCAATGTATTTTCTATCGCCAGTAGCCCTGTATGCCTGTGCCTGAACGGTTGTAATCATGAACATGTCATCAATCCAGATACGGGTTTGCCAGGTATACCCCTGATCGGCCCAAAATTTTTCACTGGGCTTCGCATTTTCCGGAATCGTCCATTGCGCATCTGCATACAACAATCCCAGATCCAGGTACTTTTGCTGCCCGGTTTTCAAATACAATTCCAGTGGTACCGATCCAAACACGCAAAAATCTACATGATTGGGTTTCGGCTGAAGGTTTTTTTCCGCGTCAAACAAAGGTAAAAACCGGTTTTCGAGCTTTTTAAACAAATCTTCGTTTTTCGTTACATTGGCAAACCAGAGTCCACCAAGCCAGGTGCATACCTCGGGATAAGGAATGAAGGTTGGGGGAATTTTCGGATGGGTATCCCCAGACCGGGAATGCTGGGTTATCAGAAATTTTCCGGCAATACGGTTCCCTATTTCAACAGGAGAGGTTCCCTTGGCCCAGGTTTTCAGGTCGTAGCTTTTGGGTTGCGCATTGCTGCCAATGGCTAGAACCAACATTATCAGTATCGGCAATATTCGCTTCATTGTTGAATCAATTTTTTGTTAAAAATGGAGTATGGAGCAATATAATTAACATTTTTAATCAGCAGACCAAGGTTACAAAAATGTACTTTGTCCATGTAGAAATATTTTATCTATAAATAACACAATATTGACTTACTACTGCTCCGGAAATTAACTATTTAATTATTTATTTACTTAATACATTGGTTATTTATTTGACATTTTTACAAACATGAATTCAATTATTTATTTAAAAAATGATTCAAGATTACTTAATTTCGATTTATTTTTTTAGAAATATTTTACCTTTGAATCACACAATTTTGACATGCAACCCGTCTTTCAAAAAATAGAAACAAATATCGACCTTTCATTCTGTGTAGAGCATGCGATATTCCATACTTTACTGATCCTCTTCAGTTTCATCCCGATATTGAGATTCTGCTCATTATTGAAGGTACTGGGACATTGTTTGTCAGAGATTCAACAAGTAATTTTGGTCCGGATGATCTGTTAATGATTGGACAAAATGTCCCTCACGTATGGTTTAGTGATCAAAAATGGTACTACCTTGCCCTCCTATACCAACTACTGCAGCAATAATACGATCATTGGTTCCTTTGATTGAAGCATAAGATTTTGAACTGAACCCCATGCCTCCAATGAGTATTCCGGTAGTTCCTATTCCGCATTTCTTAATAAAATTTCTTCTTTTTGTCATCTCAATTAATTTTTTTTGGAAACAATTAATTCTTGAATTATTCAAGATCATATAAATCGTAATTATGAAGGGCTGATGGTTTATGTCTTGGACCTATTGGCCGCAGCTCACATTTCACTAATTTTCAACTCTTAATTCGCATTAGTTGTTATATCGATAACGATACCATTTTGACCCACCATTCCATTCCAGTTAATTTTAATTCTCTTTTTCCATTCTGGACCTGTTCTGATCCAGGTCTGAGAAACCCCATTAACTGTAATAATAGGGGAACCTGAATGATCTTTGATATAAATAGCCGTTACATTTATTTCATTTTCCGGTTTGAAAATTATAGTTCGATCTTCGAAAGTGCTCCCTTTTTCGAGGCAGCTTATGGTTCCATTCCCTTCTGCTGAAATGAAGTACCCATCAGTTAACCTGTGATTCATTTCCGGAAGGATAATGGGTTCCAGCCATATTTCTCCTGAATGCTTATTTCGATAATATCCGATTATATCCTGGTACATTCTCCATGTCGAAGTTCTGCTTGTATACTGGAGATACCCGTCAATATCAGTTGCTGCATAGTTAGGCGTTGCTTTCGACTGCAACGATATTGGAAGATTAAATACCCTGTTTCTGTCAACATAACCTCTGTTGTACATATCCTTCCATAGTTTCAGAGCAGGTTCAAATTTTGACCTTTGAAGTGCATATCCGCCAAAATGACCAACAAGATGCTGTGGCCATTCATCATATGTTCCAGACGGAAAACCCATACTGTCGGTAACCGGTTTGTAGTATCTTTCAAGAACATCATACATATTCTTATCAACTTTTACATTGTCAAACTGATCAAATTTTAGGCATTGGGAAAACCAGGGTCCGGCCATCGCACCTTCACAGTGTTTATCAAGATAACGATATTCCGAATCAAGATATTTAGCTTCAAATCCTTTATAGGTCTCTGTTGTTGCTCTTTCGTAAAATTGTTTTGTTTCCGGTTCATTCATGATTTCTGCCAAAAGCGCCATACATTTGTAAGCAGGAATTACAGTGCCCGTACTGTAAGACTGGCAATAACCTCCGGCATCATACATGTTATGACTGGATTCAAAGATCCATGGGTATTTTGGATCCCCGTATAAATCTTTCTGGGCGATAAGCCTTGATCCGGTATTTTTCAAATAGGGCCACAGGAGACTGAGTTTTTGATGGTCGTCAGTTGCGATAAAGGTCTCATAAACTCCGACAATAAATCCTACGTTCACATCAGGCCATGATACGATTTCTTCAATCGCACGATAATCTGCATGACTGTAATCATCCCAGGCGCACAAGTCCTTATCCTCTACGCCAAATCCCTTTACTCCAAAGTCATGATGTATTTGACCTGAATATTGAGCGCGAAATTGTGTTCTTCCCCAAAACTCCAGCTCTTTCCATGTAAATTCAGGCATCAGGTTACTTCCAATAACCGATCTGCCCTGCCAGTATTCATCAATAGTTCCAAGGATATTGAATTCACCTTCTGCCATACAAGCCCGTCCGTCCTTAGTGTACACGGTATTGTTTACCATGTTGCACAGGATGTTCAATAAATAATTTGTCATCCAACCGGGTATATTGGAATTACTCATTTTAGTGACAAAAGCAACTGCATTGCTTTTAAACGTATCAAAGTGAATTAGTCCGGCATCAGCCACGTTACTCGCATTTGCATACAGATTTTCATAATAGTATTTTCCATTTGAGTTAACTTTATACCAGGCAAGCACGAATTTAATCGTTTTCGTCTCCTTTGGTCCAAGTTTAACTTTTACAGCAACCTTGTTTATTGTGTCAATGATAACATTGTTGCACTGACCGTTTGATATGAATCCATCATCACTTCCTGCAGTTATAACAGGATTGCTATCGCTGCTTTTTGTAAATACAGCCTTCATGTGCTGTCCAGCATCGTCTGCGAGTCCCTTCCCCTTTATAAAAATCGGATTTGCCTCAAATTTGATTCTTAGGGCTACCGCCACATCAACCGGCGTTTTTTGGTCATTACTCAGGGTAAACTCATAAAATGCGTAGGGAAGACACATTATTCCGAAATCAACAGGATCCCAGGGGCAAAAGCCAATCATGCTGACCAACACATTGTTGATCATACTGTAATTCGCTTTATGAATCGGGAAAATGGCATCGTCATCATAGTGTCTGTTCACTTGCTGAATTTTAAGAGGATCACTGGTGATTATTGTCCCTCCTCGGTTTGAAAAGAATTGAAAACAGGCATTGGCACCAAGGGTTACATGCTTATTGTATCTTTGCATCCCTGCAGGAGTCATATCCGTAAATGCATTTAACATTCCGGTCCAGGCACAATACTTGACTCCGCCAGTGCCAATACCACCTAATGGCGTTCCGGTTGTCCCATCAACTTTAGAATTTCTCTCCCTTGTTTTCAAAACCGATTGTTCATTTTCAACTTTGCATTTCCAGCATAGTGTTAACACAAATACTATGGTAATAATCGGATAAATGAATTGCTTATGAAAACTTTTCATCGCGAATTATATTAAAATTTGAATTCATATTCCATTATGTTATATTTCCTATTTCCTTTAATAGAATAATGCCTGTAATTTCATTAATCCTAAACAAAACAGGAGTGTAGCGCTTAATGATTGTTTTCTTATGTTTCATATTTTGCTTCATTTTAATTCTTATGTCACTTAATTTGCTTAATCAGCCAGTTGCTGACAGCTTCATTCTGCTCAGGAAATGTCCAATGACCCGTCTCCTGGAATATCAATAATCCTTTCGGGGCGCTAATGACATTATAGGCCGAGTACATGGATGTAGGAGGACAAGCAAGGTCGTTAAATCCCCAGGTATATAACCCTGGAATTGTAAGCCTTCGTGCAAAATTAACAACATCATAATAACCAAGTGTTTCAACCTCTCCCAGCTTTGGTTCGGCATTCTTGAAATAATGCGGCCAGCCACCTGCCCTTTTGTTAAGATAACCGATATGGTCACAGAGCGCAGGATGAATGGAAGCGATGTATTTTATCCTTTTGTCGAGGCCGGCTGTAACAATGGTCAGGGCGCCTCCCTGGCTTCCTCCGGTTACGGCGATATCCGTACCGTTAAATTCAGGTAGGGAGAAGATAAAATCAACTGCCCTTACACATCCAAGGTAAACTCTTTTATAATAAAAGGCATCACGGCTGTCCAATCTTATGCTCCATATCGCTGACAAGGCTCCGTTAACTAGATTGTCATAAATCTGAGGATCAAGATTTACAGGGATTCCGTGTATTCCTATTTCAAGTGTGATCACCCCAAGAGCGGCTGTTCTGGAGTCACCTGCGTATGGACGTATACCTGCACCCGGGACTCTGAGTAATGCCGGATATTTTCCGGCTTTTTTGGGCATTGCCAGGATACCAAAAATCCTCGAACCCTTTGTTTCATTCTGAAACCTAATATGGTAAACGTTGACATCGCCGGTACATCTTTCAGGCATAAGGGTTATCCTGGGATCAAGATCAATTTTGCGTGCTTCTGCAATTGCATTGCCCCAAAAACTATCAAAGTCAACAGGATCTTTGACAGTCGGCTGAATTTTTTCGGGTTCAAACCCGGCAGTAGCCAGCCCTTCATATCTTTTACCATCAACAACTGCCCAAACCCTTATCCGGTAGAATCCCGGGTACTTCATGTTTCCTGAAAATTCTGCTTTGCCGTTCTTCAAAATAATACCCTCTTTTTTCACATTGGGTAGCATTTCAGGGCCCATCTCATAATCTATGGTAACATTCTCAATCAGGTTTCCATATTTAAGTACCTGAATAGAGAATTTAGCATCTTCACCCAATTTGTATGTCCAGTCTTTATGATCGGGTGATACAATAACTTTTATTAGGCTTGTACCAGATTGTGATACAGCATTATGTGATGAAGCAATTATTAGTATTGACTGTAATAACAATCTGACAATCTTGTTTTTCATTCCTATTACCATAAAGTATTTATAAGATCCAGTGTCTTTTCAACAAATTCCTGCCCCCCCTCGGGACCAATGAGTGTACTGGCCGGCACAGCGCCGTATGACCCTCCGGCAGCCGAACGTTTTGGCGGAAGATAAGTACCACTGCCGGTAAGCTGTACCAGAAAGGTCTGAATTGCCGGGCTGGGACCCTTGATCCGCATACCGTAATCCAGGTAAAGTTCAAAAGGATTAGTCGCAATAGCTATATTTCCAATTCGTATAACATGAATCTCTACCGGCATTTTGGGTTGTCGTTTCTCCAATTCATAACGATCCCTGACATTCTGCCCCCTCTTCATCATTGAATAACTAATTGTAATATCCGTGCACCATCTTGGTTTTTTCATTATTTCTGGATTTTCCTTGATCGCCAGAAGCATCTCTTCGTACTTAACCTTCCAAACCTCGCTTTCTTCCAGTGAACTTTTGACATCCTCGATATCAATGAGTCTTCTGGAAAGTTCCACTTTCTCCATCCGGTGAGCAAATTTCGGATCCCAGTCGATGTTGTCTTTCATATACGGGAGGACTGAAGTTACCGCATCAGCAATTCGAATCGCAATTTGTTTCCTGCGACCCATGTTGTAGGTACCAATTTCACTACTGTCCACACCCATGAGCTTTTGCATCCTTTCTTCAGCTTTTGCCCCAAGTATAACATGCGGTGACTGATCACCTGCCGCACTGCATTGCGCAAATATATAAACATCCTTACCCACCCGCTTACGAACCTCTACCCGGGTATCGTGCCAATAATCAGCGCTTATCCGATAAAAAAGCTCTGTAACCTGCGAAGGACAAGCTACATTTATTACCACTCCGGTCAGTTTGCTTTTTTTGTCCCATGTATAAATTAAGTTGACAGCATGGTCTTCATAACCTTCCAAATGGCTAAAATCGGGGGTATTCGTTTTTCCATACATAACTGATTTTCCTGAATGATCAACAGCCAGACGATTATGTCCAGTTACAGCATGGCCCAATCCAAAGCTTATACCTCCTGGTTTGCGGTTCTTCCATGCCTGCCCGGCTGCCTTTGCAATACAATCGGTTACAAATTTCTGGTAGTCTGAAGGAGCCATCACTTCAAGATCAACTCCATAAGCACTTTTCGAATCAGTAGCTGCACTGCAAAGAGGAGCTGTGTGTGTATGGGTAGCACTAATAATAATCTGTTCCGGCTTAATCTCGGGCAACGATTTCATTAAAGACTCCCTGACTGCCACAAGCAAATCATTATTTATCCCGGCTAAATCACAGCTTATCATAATTGCTTTTTCTGAAGATGGCCCTGTACCGGATTCTATTGCCAGTGCTGTTACTGTTACCGGATCCATGACACCTTCGGAAACGCGTGCGTGGAATTGCCCGCTAATCAGAACAGGACTGTCAGGAGTTATATTCTCAGAAGCCCATCCTATAAGCATATTTCCTGTATCAGCTAAAGTATTCTTTGTCTTATCGCCCTTCTTTTCGACACAAGAACTGAAAAACAGTAATATTGATACAAATACTAAAAATGAATTTACATACCTTAATCTCTTCATTTTTTTATCTTTTTAGTATAAAATATTTAATAAAAACAATCATATATTATAATGTTCCTGCATCCTTTACTGGTATTCCCACTCCGTGTGCCAGTATATATGGTGACCCCATGACATCAATCGCTTGTTGGTCAATTACCCAACCTCCGACGGATGAAAAACTTCCAGCTTCAATAAAAATTAAATCCTTGGATTTACTACATGATACAAAACCAGTAATTGTTATAAAAAGAATAAGAACTCTTCCAAACAAATTCATTTTAGTATTTATTTTACTATTATTTAGATTTCATTTACTTCCGAAAGTTTCCATTTTATCGCCAAAAACATTGCCGCCCTTGATAGCTGCATCCCGAACGCCGGCCGCCCCTTCGCCAATGGGTTTGGTGCATTGATCGAAAATGTTGTCACGGCAAACAAATCGGGGTGTTTTTCCAAACTGGTCGCCCTTCAAAAGGAGCGCGGTGGAGTTTGGCCCGTCAAAACCGACAAATCGGTTGCCCGTTAAACTGACAACACCCCGGACCGAGACGGCCACCTCCACATTTTTGACTTCACCGCGCGAGAGGAGGTTGTCGCTAAATACTGCAGTCGGGCCGCCAAACAGGTCAAGATCGACCAGTTTATCGCAGTT
>Ga0172379_10001698_pt1 | contig 42568 bp, 33 predicted proteins | sample GrowelOW334metaG_FD_119756 | JGI IMG/M metagenome (GOLD analysis project Ga0172379, IMG submission 119756) | Groundwater microbial communities from an aquifer near a municipal landfill in Southern Ontario, Canada - Groundwater well OW334 metaG | ecosystem: Environmental > Aquatic > Deep... | reverse complement strand
TGTTGAACCAATTCTGCTTGTTTGATACAATCTTTGCCATAGGTCATTCCTTTCAATTAGGTTATAGTTTTGTACTGGATTCGTATTATAACCGTTGAATGAATGACCTACATATTATCTAAATACAATGGATTCCCGCCTGCGCGGGAATGACACGTCGCCGTACCGGCGACGGCTAAACGACCCCATGCAAACCCCCTGCGATGTTGTTTGGGCTCTGAACCACGAAAATAAATGACCCTGCGGTTCCGTCTTTGCTACGCTTCGACGCGACAAATACCCTTGAGGCTCTGATTTTTTGACCGGTCGCTCACGCTCGCGGCTCTGAGGATAGCCCCTAATTTTATTGACAAAAAGCGCAAGTTGTTTTAGCATAACCTGTTTATAATAGCAAATAATGGAGTATTTATCCTTTTATGGCTGATGAGGCTGTACAAAACAATAATATAGGCGATTTGGCCAAGGCAATGTCGTTTTTCAAACGTGCCGAGGAGGTTGCCGCTACTGATAACTTCGATTACGCGATTGATATGTACATCGAGGGCCTCAAACGTGCGCCGGATGCGGTTGACGAAGGCCATAAACCCTTACGCCGTAATGCTTTAATTCGGCAGGGCAAGGGCGGCAAAAAGCCCGGTATGATGGATAAAATGAAGCACAGCCGGGGCAAAAACGCGATGGAAAATATGTTCAACGCCGAGTTTTTGCTTTCCCGTGACCCTGATAATTTGAGTTATGCTGAGCAGATGCTTAAGGCTGCCGTCGCGGGCAATTTCAGAAAGACCGCATTGTGGATTGCGGATTTGATTTTCGAGGCCAATAGGGCATCCGACAAGCCCTCTTTGCAGTCATTTTTGCTTTTGAAGGAATCATACTCCGCCATTGAGGAGTACGCAAAGGCGATTGGCGCCTGCCAGTATGCCTGTCGTCTGAAGCCTGACGATGCCGCTTTGGCTGACGAATTGAAAACTCTTTCCGCGAATTTGACGATGCAGAAGGGCAAATACGGCGAGGAAGGCGATTTCAGGCAGTCTATAAATAACAGGGAATCTCAGCAAAAGCTTCAGGCTCAGCAGGCGACTATAAAGACGGTTGACTTTCGTCAGCAGGCGGTTGCCGATGCCCGGCAGTTATACCAGACCGACAAATCTGCGGTGAATACGAACAAACTTGCTGACGCTCTCGCGGATTTGCAGACCGAGGAGGCTGAAAACGAGGCTGTAAAGCTGCTCAATGCTGCGTTTTTGCAGTCTCAGGATTTTACGTTTAAGCGAAAGGCGGGCGAAATTGAGCTTAAAACGTTTCGCAGGCACGTTCGCAGGGCAAAAGCCGCTCTTGAAAAGCATCCGACCAGCGAAAAGGGTCGCGCGGCTATGAATGAAGCCACCAAACTCCTGCTTTCGGCGGAGCTTGAGCATTATCGGCTTTGTATGGAAAATTATCCGACCGACCTGCGAATGCGTTATGAATACGGCGTTCGGCTGATGCGAAATCAGAAATTCGACCAGGCGATTCCGTTTTTGCAGGATGCCCGTAAAGAGCCTCGCCATAAGATTCAGGCTATGAATAAAATCGGCCTGTGCTTCTTTATGAAGGGGTGGTTTAATGACGCGATAGACTCTTTTGTTCACGCGATTGACGAGTACGAAATAAAAGACGATGACACGGCCAAGGATTTAAGGTATAATCTTGCGCGTGCTTATGAGCAGCAGCAGGGTACTGCGGAAAAGGCTCTGGATTTGTATCGGAAGCTCGCCCAGCTTGATTTTGGATACAAGGATGTCAAAGCTCGTATTGACCGCCTGCGAACAGGCACACAGCAATAAAGAAATTGAAATTGTAAATTGTAAATTGGAAAATTTAATAATCAGGAGTAAAGATGGCACATTCGTTATCAGCCAAAAAAAGAGTAAGACAGAGTGCAAAAAAGAAAGTTATTAACCGCGCGCGCAAGAGCGTTATCAAGACCCAGTTGAAGGATTTTGACACAGTTGTAAAGGGCACAGATAAAAAGGCCGCCGCTGAACAGTATGCAAAGCTCGTTAAGAAGGTTGACCAGATTGCCGCAACCGGCACGATGCACAAGAACAAGGCTGCCCGGGTTAAATCCCGTATGGCAAAAAGACTTGCCAAACTTAAGGGTTAATATTAACAATAAATTAACGTGTTCTACAGCGACAGCGCGGTTATAATGCGCCTGTCGCTTTTTTTATGGATAGTTTGTAGTGTAGATATGATAAAGTTTGTTTTGCCGAATCTACTATAGATAAAGGTTATAGAAGTGAATTCTTTTAAGAAAACAGATAAAGAATTAAAGCTGCCTTTAAGCGCTGTGTGGTTGATGAATTCAATTTCTGAATATAAAGGCAAACAGGAATTATATACTCGCCAGTCGCCTGATGTTCTAAAGTCGCTTGTTGAAATGGCAATGATTGAAAGCGCTGAATCTTCAAATAGAATTGAAGGCGTTACGATTGAAAAAAGCAGGCTGAGGCCGCTAATTATAGGCAAAAGCAAACCTAAAGACCGCTCTGAAGATGAAGTAGCGGGCTATCGCAAGGCTTTAGATTTGATTCATAAAAAACATACCAGTCTTGATATTACGCCGCAAATCATCCTTCAACTGCACAAATTGAGTCATAGCGGTTCTGGTGATGGCGGACAGTGGAAGAAGAGAGATAATGAAATTATCAGAAAAAATAAAGATGGCTCGATAGATGTTATTTTTAAGCCTGTAAGTGCGTTGGAAACGCCACGGGCTATAAAACAGATGTGTCTTGCATATAAGCACAGCATAGAGCAGTTGAGATATCCCGGACTTTATGCCACGGCCTGTCTGATTTTAGATTTTTTGAGTATTCATCCATTTAGAGACGGAAATGGCAGGGTTTCAAGGCTGCTTACGCTTCTTGCGTTATATCATCACGGTTATGATGTTGGTAAATATATTAGTCTTGAGCGGATAGTAGAACAGTCAAAGGAAACTTATTATAAATCATTGCATAAAAGTTCTGCTCAGTGGCATCAATTCAAACATAATATTGAACCATGGCTATGCTACTTTTTGGGGACAGTAAACGCTGCTTATAGAGAATTTCAGCAGCGTGCCGGCGATGTTAAATCTGCCAAAGGCGCAAAAACGGCAAATGTTATTCAGGCGATTAGCGAGCAATCGGGTGAATTTTCCATGTCGGAAGTTGAGCGACTTTGTCCTGCCGTAAGTAGAGATATGATTCGGATGGTATTCAGGCAGTTACAGAAAAAAAATAAAATTGTCTGTCTTGGGAAGGGCAAGTCTGCCCAATGGAAGCGAATAGGGTAATAATTTATCAAATAGGGTAATGAATAGGGTAAAGAGCTTTTTAAGGTCGGCGCTTCGGTCAGATTGCGATTAAATTTTTATAATGGATGTATTAAAAAAGAAAATCCTGGTTCATCTTCGTCATCGCGATTACACGCCTGTAAAATCGAACGAACTGGCAAAGTCTCTCGGCGTAAAAAATGACGAGCTGGATGACTTTAAAAAAGCTTTCGAGCAGCTTCGAGATGATGGTCAGGTTATCATCGGCTCAAAAAATTTTGTCTCTTTGCCCGCTGCTGCCGGAAGAATTTATGGGATATTCAGAGCTACGACAAAAGGCTTCGGCTTTATTACGCCCAACGACCCGAACGCTCACGGCGACTTATTTATTCCCGCCAATTACACCGCTAATGCAATGTCAGGCGACACCGTTATCGCGGTAGTGGAAAAAAATGATAAACGCTCCCGCGACGGCAGAGCCAGCGGTAAAATCGTCGAAATAGTTCAGCACTGCAATAATCATTTTGTCGGTACGATAACGAAAAAGGGCGATAGCTGGTATCTGATGCCCGATGGCAAATTCACTGAGCCGGTCGAGCTTGACGATGTCGGCGCAAAAAACGCACAAGTCGGCGACAAGGCCGTCGTCGAGATTATCACTTATCCCACACAAAAAACTTTAGGCAGAGGCGTAATCACCGACCTGCTCGGCAAAAGCGGAACTTATAAGGCGGAGATTGACGCGGTTATCAGGAGGTTTTCTCTGCCCGGCGAATTTGATAATGCCTGCCAGCAATTCGCGGCAGAAGCAGCGAGAAATTTTAAACCTGAAAATGTTCAAGACAGGCTCAACATTACCGGCAAAACAATAATCACAATCGACCCGCAGGATGCGAAGGATTTTGACGACGCGATAAGCATCGACAAAAATTCCGACGGCACAGTTACGCTCGGCGTTCACATTGCCGATGTTTCGTATTTTGTGAAAGAGGGCAGCCCGCTCGACACCGAAGCAAAAGAACGCGGCAACAGCGTTTATCTGCCCGGCAGAGTTATTCCGATGCTGCCGGAAGTTTTGAGCAACGGCGTTTGCAGCCTCCAGTCGAACCAGCCGCGATTTGCCAAATCCGCATTTATTACTTATAGTGATTCGGCAGAGATACTCAAAGCCCAATTCGCAAATACAATCATTCGCTCAACCGCCAGACTTACTTACACCGAAGCCGATGGCATTTTGAACGGCAAAAAAACAGAGAAACCAAGTGAAATTATTTCGCTGTTAAAAGATATGAACGCTCTTGCGAAAAAAATAGAGGCTCGACGAAGAGCGGCAGGTATGCTCCATTTGGATATGCAGGAGATTGAACTTGATTTTGATAAATCGGGCAGGGTTATTGACGCGCACCCCGCTGACAATAGTTATCCGCATACGATAATAGAAATGTTTATGGTCGAGGCCAACGATGCGGTCGCGGGGCTTTTGGACACAGCCAATATCCCGTTCATCAGGAGAATCCATCCAGACCCTGATTCGCTGAGTTTTAAGGCTCTTGCCAAAACTCTCAAAATGCTCGGCTTTCATATGCCCAGGTCGCCGGACATCTTCGATTTGCAAAATGTTATTAACGCGGCGAAAGGTAAACCTGCCGCGTTCGCTGTCAATACTTATGTTTTGCGGTCGCTTGCGCGCGCGGAATATTCACCATTGAGCATAGGCCATTTCGCACTGGCATCCCGCCACTATACGCATTTTACTTCGCCGATTCGCAGATACGCAGATTTGATGATTCACAGACTTTTAGATTTACATCTTACCAAAAAATATGTTCCGGGCGGCACACCCGACCAGACCGAGCTTGTCGAAATCGGCAAGCATTTAAGTTTGACCGACCGCAGGGCCGACGAAGCAGAGAATGACCTTAAGACTGTTTTAATGTTAGTACTTTTCCAGGGTCGCATTGGCGAGGCTATTGACACGGTTATAAGCGGACTTACAAATTTCGGAATTTTCGTGCAGTGCCTCAAGTTCGGCATTGAAGGCCTTATTCCGCTCGATATGCTTACCGGCGACAGATTCGTTTTCGACCACGATGCCCAGTGCGTTCATGGTGCAAGAACCGGCAAAATTTTCCATATTGGTATGCCTTTGACCGTGCGGATTGTTTCGGTTAATGTTGCCGCTCGGCAGTTGAATGTCGCACCGCTGCCCGGCCAGACAAAGCAGGACGATTCATCAGGCAAAAAGAAAAAATTCGTTAAACAAAAAGGCCATAGCCGAAAAGACAACAGAAAACACAAAGACAGAAATAAAAAGCGAAGAAGAAGATGATTACGAAGATTAGAAGCTATTCATTTGTTTTTATATTTGTTTTTCAATCACTTGTTTTTGCCGCCGCCGTTCCGCAGAATATTATTTTTATGATTATTGACGGCTGCGGATTCAATCGCATCGCTGCCGCCGATTACTATGAATATGGCAAAAAGGGCGGGCAGGTCTATGAAAAATTCCCCGTTAAATTAGCCGTCAGCACCTATCCCGCCGGTGGTTCATATAATTCTCAAAGAGCCCAAAATGATTTTGATTATGTAGAGGAAGGCTGCACCGACAGCGCCGCTGCCGCGACGGCTCTTGCCACAGGCGTAAAAACATCGAATGGGTCAATCGGCGTTGATGTTAATGAAAAGCCGCTCGGAAACATTATCGAAAAATGCGAAAAACTTGGTATGGCAACCGGCGTTATAACAACCGTCCCTTTCAGCCACGCTACGCCTGCCGGCTTTGTCGCTCATCAAAAATCGCGAGGCAGTTATACACAGATTGCCGATGAGATGATTACTCATAGCGAGTTGGAGGTGATTTTCGGCTGCGGAAATCCCTATTACAATAACGATGGCAAAAAAATCGACGATAGCAATTTTAAATATATCAGTTCTGAACTGTGGCAGAAACTTGCCGCAGGCTCGGCAGGTATGAATTTGATTCAAAGTCGACAGGATTTTCTCAATCTTGCTGATGGCGGCACACCGCAAAGGGTTATCGGCATAGCGCAGGTTTTTGAAACCTTGCAGGTTAATCGCAGCGGCATATCCAAAGCGCCTTTTGATGTTCCTTTTAATCAGAATGTGCCGACTCTTGCCGAAATGAGCAATGCCGCTTTGAACGTTCTCGACGACGACAATGATGGTTTTTTTGTAATGATTGAAGGCGGCGCCGTTGACTGGGCTTCGCATAGAAAGAATAGTCCGCGAATGATTGAAGAGATGATTGACTTTGAAAATGCCGTTAAAGCCATTGTAAAATGGGTTGAGACAAAAAGCTCCTGGAAAAAAACTCTCGTGATAATAACCGCAGACCACGAAACAGGATATTTGACAGTTACAGCCTCAGGCAAAAAAATACCCTTAATGGAATGGCATTGCGGCGGCCATACAAATTCTCTTGTCCGCTTCTTCGCAAAAGGAGCAGGAGCAAAATCTTTTATCGCACGAGCCCAAAATACTGACCCTGTTCACGGCAAATATATTGACAACACAGATATTCCGAAAACTATTTTTAAATTTCTTGAAACCAGAAAATCACAGACAAAATGAAAATGATAATCCTGCTCATCGGCGGTTTGGTTTTTGCGGCATCAGTAATCGCGCACCTATGGGTCAAAATTAAACTCCGACCAAAACAGGATAGCGACATTGATGAAATTTACTGGGAATTTGAGGAAACGCATCCAGAGCTGGCGAGGTATAATAAACTTTCGCAAATAACCTTTGCGGGTATAGTTATCGGCACGCTGCTGCTGTTTTTGAGCCTGGCTTTATAAGAAAATCAAAAATAAAAGATAAAAAATAAAAATTGTGGAATCGCAGCAATGCTGCGATAACTTCCTTATCCTGCCAATCTGGCATATTGAAAAATATAGTATGGAGATATAACTCCTTATTTGTCATTATGTTATGTTTTTATTGATTTTCGGCATATTCTTTGCTTATTAGGGTATAGGGTTTAGGGTATAGGGGATAGAACCAGATATACCACACATCTATCTTCTAAACCATAGCGAGAAAGGGAAACGATATGCAGTTTGATAAATTTACATTAAAGGCACAGGAAGCGTTGGCCACGGCTCAACAGATTGCAATGGCAAAGTCGAATACTGTTCTTTCGCCGCTGCATTTATTGGATGCAATTCTGGGCGATGACGACGGCATTGTAATTATGATTCTCAAAACCATCGGCTCGAACATCCGCCGGGTGAAGGAAATGACCGAAGGCGAAATCTCCAGACTTGCAACAGGCAACGTCGGCGGAATGATTATGCCCTCGCCTGAACTCAACCAGATTGTCCTCGATTCGCAAAATCGCGCCGACAAAATGGGCGATGATTATTTAAGCGTCGAGCATATTTTCATTTCTCTTTCTGATGTGGCAAGTCCCGCAAAGGAAATCCTCAGCGTAAATTCAATTACGCCCGGGCAAATTGAAAAAGCCTTAAAGCAAATTCGCGGCGACTCAAAAGTCGTAGATTCAAACCCCGAAGGCAAATACAAAGCTCTCGAACGATATGGCATAGACCTTATCGAACTTGCCCGCAGCGGCAAACTCGACCCGGTTATCGGCAGAGATGAAGAAATCCGCAGATGTATGCAGGTCTTGAACCGTCGCACAAAAAACAATCCGGTTCTCATCGGCGAGACGGGTGTCGGCAAAACCGCAATTGTCGAAGGCCTTGCTCAGCGTATTGTCGCAGGCGATGTTCCCACAGGTCTGAAAAACAAAAAAGTTATCGCACTCGATATGGGCGCGTTGATTGCAGGCACTAAATTCCGCGGCGAATTTGAGGACAGATTCAAAGCCGTTCTGAAGGAAGTAATCGCTTCCGATGGCGGAATCATACTATTTATTGATGAACTTCATACTATTGTCGGAGCAGGCAAAGCTGAAGGCTCTGTTGATGCCGGCAATTTATTGAAACCCTCGCTTGCCCGCGGCGAACTTCGCTGTATCGGTGCGACAACAATAGACGAATATCGAAAGCACGTCGAAAAAGACGCTGCGCTTGAGAGAAGATTTCAGCCGATTCTCGTGAACCCGCCGACCGTAGAGGAAACAATCGCGATACTTCGAGGCCTCAAAAACCGCTACGATACCCACCATGGCGTAAGAATTTCCGACTCCGCTCTCGTTGCCGCGGCTACGCTTTCAAACAGGTATATCTCCGACAGGTGGCTGCCGGATAAGGCCATCGACCTTATTGACGAGGCCGCGTCAAAATTGAGAATAGAAAATGACTCGCTTCCAGCCGAGCTGGACGATATCCGCAGAAAAATAATGCAGCTTCAGATTGAGCGTCAGGCTCTGAAAAAGGAATCGGATGCGGCAAGCAAAAAACGGCTCGAAATTCTTGAAAAGCAAATCAAAGTTCTCGAAGCTGATGATAAAAAATTAAGTGAAAAATGGGAAAGCGAAAAAGCTGATATAACATCCGTCAAGCAGTTGAAGGAAAAACTTCAGCAGACGCAAAACGAGTTCGACCAGGCTCAGCATCGAGGCGACCTTGAAACTGCCGCCAGACTGAAATACAGTACGATTGCCGATTTGCAAAAACAGCTTGTCCAAAAAGAAGAGCAACTTGCCGAAATCGCAAACGGTAAAATGATTCGCAATGAAGTAACCGAAGAACACATCGCAGGCGTTGTCTCAAAATGGACGGGCGTGCCTGTTTCCAGATTATTGAGCGGCGAACGAGAAAAACTTCTCAAGATGGAAGAGCAAATTCATAAACGCGTAATCGGTCAGGACGAAGCGGTCGCTGCGCTCTGCAACGCGGTTCGCAGAAATCGCGCAGGCCTCGGCGATGCAGGCAGACCGATAGGCGTGTTTCTCTTCCTCGGCCCGACAGGTGTAGGCAAAACAGAACTTTCAAAGGCACTGGCAGAATTTCTATTCAATGACCCCAACGCGATGGTTCGCGTCGATATGAGCGAATTTATGGAACAGCACAGCGTTGCCCGTTTAATCGGCGCACCGCCGGGCTACATTGGCTACGACCAGGGCGGCAGATTAACCGAAGCCGTCCGCAGAAAACCATATTCTGTTATTTTGTTAGATGAAATCGAAAAGGCTCATCCCGACGTGTTTAACGTGCTTTTGCAGGTGTTTGACGATGGCAGACTCACCGATGGTCAGGGCAGAACGGTTGACTTCAAAAACACCGTCATAATTATGACCAGCAACATCGCAGGCGAGCAGATTCTAAAACTTACCGATGAACACGGCGCCGACTGGGAAATTGAAGCGCACGTTAAGGAAGTTTTGCGGCGATTCTTCAAGCCTGAATTTTTGAACAGGATTGACGAGAGCATTGTTTTTCATTCGCTCACAAAAGAGCATCTCGAAAAAATTGTCGATATCCAGCTTTCCCGCCTTGCCGAGCGTCTCCGTGACAGGCACATTAACGTCGAGTTCACCGACAACGCTAAAAAGCAATTGATGGATGAGGGCTACGACCCAGCGTTCGGCGCAAGGCCGCTCAAGCGGGCGATTCAGCAGCGTCTGGAAAATAAACTTGCCGCCGAATTACTCGAGGGCAAATTTGTCGAAGGCGACAGCATTAAGATTGATGCTGATTCGCACAACTTTAAATTTGAAAAAATATAATATAGTATGAAATAATGCATATATTATCCTCTCATAACCGATCGGAGTTTCTTGCTACGCCCCAAATGATCCGGTTTGATTACGTTGAAGGTAAAAAGGGATTCGAACCGACATTATTAATAAAGGCTAATACTTTGTTGCTGAAGTACATTGTACAAGGTGTTGATGTACAAATTATATTTATGCGAATGGAGAACAGGCTGCTTTATGCAATTAGATTAAAGGATGATGACATAAAGCCTTGTTTTCTGTGGTCAATTTTAGAACGTGAGGGAGAAAAGAAGGCCATTATTGCATTATCGAAAGCTGAAACCTGTGAAGTTTTTTTGTTCAACGAACTAGCAATAAATGTAGCCTGGGCCTCAAAGTCTGTTATCGCAAATAAGAACTTGACGGAATTAACAACAGGGATTGTTATGGGGCCTGTCGATTATAATACATTTAAAATTAAAGTTTCAACAATTTTAGATCAGCTTCATAACGGAAAGCTGACGGGGTCTGAAGTCATAGTAAAAGATCTTACAAATTCGTCCCCTTGGAACCCAATTTCAAACAATTATATTACATCTCATGCCACAGCTAGTCCAATCGAACTCTTTGATAGCGATGAAGGGGGGCAACAAGAACAAATGGCTATATGGCTTACAGATAATTTACATCCTCTTGGTGTTTATTTATCCCCTCAAATTCCAAAAGATAAAGGCTTTCGAGAACTAACGGATGTTCTACTCAGTTACCAATTTGGTTCTATTTTAATTGAGTCAAAATCACTTACAATCTTTGGAAGAGAGACTATTCCAAACAGAACAAAATTAGCACGTGATTTATTGAAGCATATTAAAAAAGCTGTTAATCAGCTCAAAGGCGGAATACGTCAGTTAAGAAATGGTGTAACGGTGACCAGTACTTCTGGATTTATAATTGACGTAGAGAGAACACAGCCGGTTCACGCCATTGTTATGGTTCCTGATCTTGATCTTATAGAGGATCGTAAGGCCTTTGGACTTTCGATGATCGAAGATTTCTTTAAGGATACTCATTCTTTTATCCACCTTGTGGATATAGCAGAATTGCTTCGAATTGTGCAGGCTGCGGAGATAATAGCTTCGCATGGCAAACAGACAACACCAATGATGGCATTTGACTATTATTTGATCGAACGTGCCAAAAAATCTTATGATGCTGGTACTCTTTGTATTGAAGTGCTACTTCGTGGGGGAGAATAAAGGCCGGTATGAACTAAACGTGTCTAAAATAATTAAGTCGCTACGCATTTTTTTGATATTTGATGTTTGCTTTTTTTGTCTGGCGGAGATATTCTCTTTTTGTCATATAGCTAAGGATTATACGGATTAACACGGATAAAATAGAATCTGATTCGCTGCCGTTTCTGACCTCGCATATTCCTGGTATCGCAGGCGATATAAAAACGTTTGAAGACGATTTTGTCGTCGAGGAAATCCCGTTGCGCAAACCCGATGGGCAGGGCAGCTATACTTACGCTCTGCTCGAAAAACGCGGCATAACCACGATGGATGCCCTTTCCGCAATTGCCCGTGCTTTGAGCATAACCCGAAAAGAAATAGGTTTCGCAGGCCACAAAGATTCTAACGCCGTCGCCCGCCAGTGGATTTCCATTGAAAATGTTGAACCGGAAAAATTAAAATTACTCAATATCCCGGACGTAAAATTTATTCAGTTCAATAAACACTCCGAAGGGCTCAGGTCGGGTATGCTCGCAGGCAACAGATTTATCGTCCGCCTGCGAAAATTTAATCAGCCCATCGAACAGGCCGTCAAAACCGCCGAAAAAATTATGGCTGAACTGGCCAGCAGGGGAACGCCGAATTATTTCGGCCCCCAGCGTTTTGGCCTGCGAAACGACAGCCACATCCTTGGCCTTACAATCGCAAAAGGCGATTGCGATTTATTTATAGATACCTTCCTCGGCACAGCGGAAACGCAGGAGTCGCCTGTCATCGCTCAGGCTCGCGAGTTTTACAAAAAAGGCGACTACAAAAAATCTCACGACCTCTGGCCTTATGTTTATGCCGACCAGCGCCGCGCGTTAAAATCGCTAATCCAAAAGAAAGGCTCAAAAAAACACGCCTACCACGTCGTTGACAAAAATCTCAAAGGCTTTTTCGTTTCAGCATACCAGTCATATTTATTCAATCAGGTTGCTGCGCTGCGTATGCCCGACATTGATAAAATAATTGCAGGCGACATTGCTTACGACCACATAAGCAGAGAATTTTTCCGCGTCGAAAATACGGATGCTGAAAATAAGCGCTGCCAAAATTTTCAGATAAGCCCGACAGGCCCGCTTTTTGGCAGACAAATGATGAAATTAAACCCTCCTGCAGCAGACATCGAAAATAAAGTAATTGCCGCCGCTGAACTAAACGACAGAGATTTCCAGCAAATGAGCGAATATGGCGCAAAAGGCGCTCGCAGGCCTTTAAGGTTTCAGCCGCATAATACCGCTGTTTCAGCAGGCAAAGACAGGAATAGTTCATACATCGAATTGCGTTTCGAGCTTGATTCAGGCTGTTATGCCACCTGCCTAATCCGCGAAATTACAAAAACATAGAGTTTTTACACCTGTCGCTGTCGCTCCAGGCTCTGAAACTAATTTTTTCTCTTCCGTTTCGTTTCCCGCCTTGTGGTTCTGATGAGCTTTCTGTAGATGCCGTGCTCAAGCAGTCCGCCAAGTCCCAGCCATTGGAAGATAAGCGCAAACCACGCGTCTTTACCGATGATGTAGTGCTTTTGTGGGTTTGGCGTTTTCATAATCTCAACGATTTTATTGGCGACGATTTTCGGATTGCCGGCCTTTGGAATAACCTCTTTCATCATCATTTTCAAAAAGCCGCGATTCAATTCAAACATTGGAGAATTGCGGTCGTAAAAATTTTCGGTCAAATACGCGTTGCTGCCAATCACACCCGTTTTAAAATAGCCCGGCTCAACCGAAACAACCTTGATATGAAATTTTCGCAGTTCTAATCTCGTTGACCTTGAAAATCCAATCAGCGCGTGTTTTGCCGCGCCGTAAGCTGCGTTGAACAAATGCCCGACTCTGCCCGCCAGCGAAGCGATATTGATTATCAGTCCGCTCTTATTCTTAATCATATCAGGCACAACCGCCCGCATCAAATTAACTGCGCCGAAATAATCCGTCTCGAAAACGCTCCGCATCTCGGCATCGGTAATATCGAGAAACGACCCGCCCATTAAAATCCCCGCGTTGTTGACGAGAATATCGAAAGGCCCGAACCGCTGCACAACTGCGTTTATTGTCTGGGGCTTGGTTACGTCAAGCTCGGCTATTTGGGCGTGAACCTTTGCCTTTTCCAGTGCCGCTTTGAGATTTGCGTCTTTATTGAGATTGCGCATCGTCGCGACGACATCGAATCCTGCCTTTGCCGCAGCAACAGCGGTAAGTAATCCGAATCCGCTTGAACAGCCGGTAATTAGAACTTTTTTTCTGGTTTTTCCCATAGCCGAAGAGTTTATCGAACAGAAAAATTAAATCAACCTCTAAAAACTTGTCATCGCGAGGCCATAGGCCGTGGCAATCTATCTTTCATTGCGATGCGCAATTAGCGTAAAAAAATGCCCCTGACCGCAGGAATCGGGGACAACAAGGTGTTTGCGGAGTGTATTTATCTATAATTAGGGTGAATTTGGGTAAATTTTTAGTTGACTAAGGGGCTGGATTTGCCGATAATTGCTATGCTGTTTGTGTATCTATGATGTGTCTAAATATTGAAATTATATGATTTAATGTTCGTTTCAGGAGACTGCCAATGGCTGTCGCTCGTCAGGGTCAAAGCAATACAATGCTTTATACGGTAATTACTTTTGTGGCGTTATTTCTTATCGCCGGAATATGTGCTGTAGTTTTTTATATCAAGGCTGAAGATTGGCGTAATGAAAGTATTGCGGCTCAGCAGGAATTGAGCGCGTTTGCAAACAGTACTGAAGTTCGCAATATCGCGACAATCGTCGGCACAAAAAGCGGCGGCGACAGCAGGCTCACTCAGCTCACCGGCTACACGGACAGGCTTTATACTTTGCTTTTAGGAGTTGTCCCGCCGGATACAAGCGCGGAAGTGAAACTAAGCCAGGCTGAAAGCAAATACGCCGAAGCTCTGGCGAAGCTGCCTAAAGATATGAACGTGGTTGGCGATGTGAACGGGCCGGGCACGATTGCACTGATGGAAATGTATAACAGCAAGCTCGGACAGAAGCAGGAGAATCTGGATGAGTTGACAAAGCAGCTCGGCGATTTGCAGGACGAATTTGATATCGGGAAAAAAGGAGCTGCGGAAAGAGAGACCGAACTTCGCACGCAGGTTGCATCCGAGCAGGAGAAGGCAGACAGCGTTCAAAAGAGCTACGACCAGCTTCGTGAGCTTATGGACAAGAAGACAACCGAGCAGGTGCAGGCTCTTATGCAGCAGAGAGATGACGCGATTGCGGAAAAGACTCAGAGCAGGCAGGAATTGCTGGCTTCGATGAGCAAACTTAATATAACGCAGAGCAGGCTTGAGGATGCGCTGAGCAGACTTGAGATATTAAAGCCCAGGCCTAAAGAGGATATCGCCGCTTATAAGCCTGACGGACATATTGTGAGTATTGATGTTTCGACGAATATCGTTTTTATAGATATCGGAAGCGATGCGAAAGTCTATCCCGGATTGACGTTTTCCGTTTATGACAGGAATGCGCCGATTCCGACGGATGGCACGAATAAGGCGGAGATAGAGGTTTTCAACGTCGATAAGAATACGGCTATGGCGAGAATAAATAAATCGAGCAAGAGAAATCCGATTACCGAAGGCGATATAATCGTCAATCTTATCTGGGACAGCAAGGCGACGAACAGGTTTGTCGTTGCGGGCGATTTCGATTTTAACGATGATGGAGCCGTTGACAACGACGGCGCTTCAAAGGTTAAACAGCTTATCGAAAACTGGGGCGGCAAAGTTGAGGACGCGGTAACGATAGATACCGATTTTGTAGTGCTTGGCATTCCGCCTGAAGTTAAGAAAAAACCGACGCTTGATGAAATCGAAATGGACCCGATGGTCAACGATAAATATGATGCATCGCTGGCGGCATCGAAGCATTATCAGGAAGTCAAAGAACAGGCTAAAGATTTGTTTATACCGGTGTTCGGCGTAAAGAGATTTTTGAACTTTGTCGGCTATGAATCTGTAGCGACGAGAAAATAATATTTTTGAAAATCAAAAATCAAAAATTAAAAATCAAAATTGAGGATTCGGCCTTTGGCCGAGGCTATTTAATAAACCGCGTGGGCTGACCCTTCGGCAAGCTCAGGGCAGGCGAGCCCACCCTACAAAACCGCATGGATAAAAATCCCGCCCTAATAAATTTACAGAGGTTTTTGGGCGGAGTAGAGGGTTGCAACGCCAAAGGTGAGCGGCTCAGCGAGGACGTTTATAAAGCCTGCGGCGGTCATCATTTTGCAAAAGTTATCGCCATAGACGAATGTTTCAACAGTTCCGCTGAAGTATTGATAGGCGTTTTTGTCGCCGGTGATTATTCTGCCTATGAGCGGAATGGCATATCTCAAATAAATCAAATATCCCCATTTCAATATGCTGTTTTGCGGCAGTGAAAATTCCAAAATCAATATTCGGCCTGCAGGTTTTAAAACTCTAAACATCTGCTCTAATCCTGTGGACGGGTTAATGAAATTTCTAACGCCGAATACGCAGGTGGCGACATCGAAGCTGTTATCTGCGAAGGGCATATCCGCAGCGTCGATTTGTTTGAGGGTGATTTTGTCGGTGAGGTTTTTGTCGGCGATTTTTTTCGCGGCGACGTGCAGCATTTCAGCGGAGATATCAATTCCGACGGCAGATGAGATTTTGCAGTCGGATTTAAAAATTGTCAGGAGTAATTCGGCTGTACCTGTTGCAATGTCAAGGAGTTGCAGATTTTTTTGGCCTTTTAGTTTGTCGGCGAGTTTTTTTCGCCAGCGTTTGTCGAGCCGCCATGATGAGACGGTATTGAAGGCGTCATAGCGTAAAGCTATTTTGTTAAAGATTTTATAATTGTCGGCACGCGACGGTTCAGAAAGATTTTTCAAAAATAAACTCCAGTTTTAAAATCAAAAATCTGGATTCCCGCTTTCGCGGGAATGACAAAAAACCGCATGGGCTGACCCTTCGACAAGCTCTGGGCAGGCGAGCCCACCATACGAAAATAGTTTTAATGACATTCAATATCCTATTATTTTTTGTCAAAAAAATCAAAATTATTGTCCTATATTTACTGTGAAAATACAAAAAGATTCAACTTTTAACAACTTTTTGCAAAAAAATTTCGGTTTTGTTCGGTTTTTGTTCGGGTTTTTTGTGGCGATGTGTCGATGAAGTTATAGAATTAAAGGAAGGTTTGATTATGGAAAAATTTGACAGCTATAATGATGGAAAGTTTCCGGTATGCAAGTTCGGGCCTGGCGGCGAGTATTGCGAAGATTGGCCGATGGGTGCAATCGGAGTCAGCGACCCGCTTGGCAAAGTGCTTGGCGTGATTGCGAAATTCATCGGGGCAGTAACCGATGGATTGGCTGCCGGGATAAACGAATGTGAAGACGAACTTGTCCTGCAGGATGCAGGGCAGATATTTAATATGGAGGGCGAATTTGGAACAGATATGTCAGACACATCTGTCGCCGCGACAGATGCAGTCGCTGCGGCTCATAGAAAACTGGCGCAAGAGCCGATGCTATTCGATAACAATACAGGAGCTGGCCACGTCGCTGGGCACAAGTCGAACAACCGCGTTCGAGCACGTCGAGGGGCTAAGAGAAAAAGGGCTCCTTTCGGGACAATGTGGCAAGGCTCGCTCTTTGAGCATTACGGCCAAAGCGCGCAAGTTGCTTAGAGAAAGTCAGTGCATCGAAGAATCCGCAGAACAGTCACAGGGTGAAGGCATTCCGCTTTTAGGCAGAATCGCGGCGGGAGTTCCTATCGAGGCGATAGAGAACGCTGAACGCATCAGTTTGTCATCGGAGTTTGGAAACACACAGGATACATTCGCACTTGCGGTTGTCGGCAGCAGTATGATTGGCGATGGAATTTTTGACGGGGATTATGTCGTCTGCAAACGCGCTCAATCGGCAGAGAATGGCAAAATCGTGGCTGCCATTGTCGATGAAGAAAACGCGACGGTTAAACGGTTTTATAAAGAGGCTGACAGAGTTCGACTTGAGCCTGCAAATCCGGAGTTTAAGCCAATATATACGCGCAACTGCAAAATCGCAGGGGTGGTCGTTGGGTTGATGAGGAAGATTTAGACGAATTGAAAATTGAAGATTGAAAATTGAAAATTTGTGGAATCGGCCTTTGGCCGAAGTATTTTTTTAAAAACCGCGTGGACAGCAGAGCTGTCCACCCTACGAAACTGGATAATCATTGTTAGGAGTACAGAAAAAATGCGACTTACAAGTGTCTGGATTTTTAGTCTTACCTTGACTGTATTGGCGTGTCCTCTCTGCATGGCTGATGGAATTGACGTAGTTTCGTATCTCGCACGGGTAGGCAGCAGTCAGGAATCCATGATTGGTATAGTTGTGAAAGTTGTATTGCTGATGATGGTAAATTATGCTTTGAATCTTGCTGTAATTGGTTTTCCGGCTATCAAGATAGGAAAGGTTAAGAGTCGGACTGTTGTAATTGGTCTCATCTGGTTGACATTACTTGGCCAGATAGCAGATCGTTTAGGAGCATTGCTTGCTACACCGTTGGCTGGTGAGCTTGCATGGATTCTTGGTTTGAGAGGAGAGGGTAATTGGTTTTGGACTCTAATCGGACAAAATTTTTTATTTTCCGGTATCGCTGTGGGAGCTCTTGCATTCTATTTCGTCAGAATGCGATGGTGTGTTGGAACAGGTCCTTCATGGGCCATCGTGATCGCTGCAGCAATTATAACGAATCCAGCTTGGGCAATAATATATTTATGGTTATAATGTAATCAGTGTTCCGCTGATATCTAAGGAAGAAGCCTCATTGATGAACAAACAGTTACTGGCGGAATGGAGGTATAGATTCCCGCTTGCGCGGGAATGACAAAGGGGTGTGAAGAATGGCGGGGATTTTTCTGGTTGATTTTTGGGTGGATTGACGGATAATCTGCACAAATGGCAATCAGCAATAAAACAATCGGAAATATGGCGGGCTGTATAGCGGTAACGCTAATGGCGGTGGGGGTGGTGTTCGTGTTCAGCGCGAGCGCACGAATCGACGTTGACTACGATTTTGCAAAATTCCACACATATCCCGAATTTAGGCAAATGCTGTTTGTGCTTATATCTATCGTAATCCTGTTCGGAATGTCCTTAGTCAATTACAGGGTGTTTTCGTTAGGCAAGGGGAGTTTGTCCAAATGGTTCCTTTGTCCGACGGTTTGGCTTGTTCTAATAAGTATCGTTCTGCTTGTTATGGTTCTAATTCCCGGTGTCGGAATGGAAATCAATAACGCAAGGCGATGGCTGAGGCTGCCGCTGGGACCTGTTCAGATGAACTTTCAGCCTTCGGAACTGGCGAAATGGTCGATGATATTGTTCATCTCTGCGGTGTCGGTTATGCTGGGCGAAAAGATAAAAGGGTTCGGGTCGTTTATTCTGATTTGTATGCTTATCGGACTTATTGTCGGGCTGATATTGAAAGAGGATTTTGGCACTGCGGCGTTTGTGGCGTTTGTCAGTTTTTCGATATTTTTTGTGGCGGGGGCGCGGTGGTGGCATTTTCTGACCCCTGTGCCGATTCTGGCGGCGGGTCTTGCGCTTGCGATACTTACATCGCCGGAGAGAATTGAAAGGATAAAATCGTTCACGCAGCCTGACTCGCAGACTGAGCAGACGAGCGGGTATCAGATAAAACAATCGCTGATAGCGATATCTACCGGCGGTCTTTACGGCAAGGGACTCGGCGAGGGGATAAGCAAATACGGGCATTTGCCGGAAGATACGACGGATTTTATATTCGCGATAATTTCCGAGGAGCTTGGGTTTGTGGGGGCGTGTTTTGTGATTTTGCTATTTATACTGTTTATCGTTTTGGGCATAATTATAGTCTATCGATGCGATGATGATTTCGGCAGGCTGCTGGCGTTCGGGATTGTGCTTGCGATAACGTTTCAGGCGGTAATAAATCTTGGCGTTGTAACGAAACTTCTGCCGACAAAGGGTATTGCGCTGCCTCTTATCAGCGCGGGCGGAAGTCATTTGTTTCTCACCGCAGCGGCGGTTGGCATTCTCGTTAGCATAGCGAGAAGGAGTCAATCGGAATGAGTCATTTTTACTTTGCCGGCGGCGGGACAGGCGGTCATATTTATCCCGCTATCGCAGTTGCCCAGGAACTTTCAAGATTAGAGTCAAGCTGCAAGATAACTTTTTTTTGCAGCGAACGGTCGATAGATGTTCGCGTTCTCAAGCCGGGCGGTTATCGGTATGTTCCGCTGGCGGTCAGGGGGTTCCCAAAAAATCCTATCGGGATTTTTTCATTTGTATATTCCCAGCTTGCGGCTAAGAGAGAGGTTATTCGCACGATTCGTTCCGATGGCGACGCAAAGCCTGTTTTGCTCAGTGTCGGCGGTTTTGTTTCTTCACCTGCGATACTGGCGGCGCATAAGCTGAAAATACCTGTGGCGATGCTTAATGTTGACGCTACGCCGGGCAAGGCGAATAAATTGATGGGGCGGTTTGCGAGGGATATTTTTGTTCAGTTCGAGCAGAGTGCGAAAAGTTTTGGGTTTAATCGGCGAAAAGTAATTACGACAGGTTGTCCCCTGCGGCCGGCTTTTTTTAAGGCTAATGGCGAAATCGCAATCAAGGATCTGGAGCTGAGTCCGAAAAAGAAAATTTTATTGGTTACCGGCGCATCTGGAGGAGCTGCGAATATAAATGGCGCAGTGGGGTATCTTTTGGACAGGCTTAACGGTTTTGCGGCGGACTGGCAGATAGTTCATCTGGCGGGTATCGTTCATTTTGATGCGGTAAGGACGCTTTACAGGCAGGCGAAAATCAACCACAAGGTTTTGGATTATTACGATGATATGCCTAATCTGCTTGCGGCGGCTGATATAGCGATAGGCAGGGCGGGGGCAATGAGTATTGCGGAATTCGCGGCATCGCAGACACCGGCAATATGTCTGCCTTATCCGTATCACGCGGACTGCCATCAGAGGCTGAACGCCCAGTATCTTGTTGATGCAGGGTGCGGGGTTATTGTCGATGATTTGTGCGACATAGAAAAAACATCGGAAATTTTATGGCCCGCATTGGAGGAACTGATGAACTCCGATGAGAAACGCAGGAATATGCGGGAAAACTGCGGGAAAATCGTTAATCCTGCGGCAGCGGAGCAAATAGCGATAAAATTGCTGAGTTATTGAAAAAATCGAGAAATGTTTTTTTTATGTTTTTGTTTGAAATCGTCTGGAATGAACATAAAATGGGTTTTTGACGTAAAGAATAGAAAAAACGGGAATAATAACGGGTTATTTTAGATTCAAACTATGAGTAATTTTCGTCTTATAATATCAAGGGTATTTATCGCAGTATCGGTGTTTTTAAGCTTTGCCAGTAGTGTTTTGGCAGAGTCGAATTCGGTTGACGCGAGTTTAACCGGCCAGTTGAAAATCAACCGCTGGACGCTGCTTAATTCGACGGATGAGCAGATTCGGATTGATACGGCGGTTGAACTTTTGAAAAATCCATCTGTTGAAGCCCGCCGGACACTGCTTGAATCGCTGTTGTCGAAGGATAACGCGGCGACGCAAATATCGGTGTGCAGAGCAATCGGCAGGTTCAGGAATTTCGCACAACTTATTCCAAATCGAGAAGAGTTTATTCATCCTCTGATGAGTCTCATAGAGACAGAGCCTGCGGAGACAGCTCGTTTTGCCGCACAGGGGTCGCTGATATTTACATATCGGCAGGTTGAGGCTTATCTTCAGAAGATAATAGAGGATGAAAACAGCAGTCCTGCGGCAAAGAAAAACGCGGTCTATGCATTTCAGATTCGTTCGGATAAGGAAATTGTTTCAAAGCTGATAGGATTGCTCGACAGCAGGGACGCAGTGGTTTCATCTGCCGCCGGCGAAGTGCTGCGTGAATGGATTCCTCCAGGCAATGATTTGCAGGCATGGCGGAAAAGTCTCAGAGATTTTGAGAACAGAAGCCGAACGGATATTCTAAGCGAAAGATTGTGGGTGCAGCAGAATAAAATCCGTCAGCTTGGCGAGGAAGTTGCAAATTGGCAGAAACGATATGTGCAGTCTTTGGATAATGCTTATCAGGCTACCACGGACGATGCGGTTCGGGCGAAGTTAGTTACGGAGAGCCTTGCGTTTGATAACAGTCTGATTAAGCTGTGGGCGGTGGAAAAAATAAATATGTGGCGAAAAAGCGGTAAGCTTCTGCCGCTTGATGTTTTTCAGAAGCCGATTATATCGCTTATTTCGTCTCCTGATGCGGCTGTGAGACTGGCGGCGGCGGAACTGCTTGGTATGCTGACGAATGTAAATTCGGCTGACGAGCTTTTGGCGCAGCTTAAAGTTGAAACTGACCCTATGGTGAAAACTGAAATACTTGTTTCGCTTGGGCACGTTTGCAATTTTGGGCTTTCTCCAGGCACGGAAATAAAAATCAATCCGCAGATTCGCTTAGAAACGCTTCAAATTGCTTCGGTGTTTCTGAAGGAATTTAATCCGGTGGCGGCAGCGGAGGTGATTCGCAATCTTCTTTTGCAGAACGGGCTGGAAGTGTCGCAGGTAAAGCCTTATTTTGAACTCATTGCCAACGCCTATCGCAAGACAACCGATGAGCAGGTTAAGGCGCATCTTCTCGAGGAGATGTCTCGGCTGTGCGGCAGCGACAGTTATTACAAGAAGACGGCATCTGAACTTTTTGGCGGCATTTTCAAACAGGCGGTTGATGACCCGAATTCGCAGATAGCGGCTCCTGCGGTTGCCGGTTTTATAAAGGTTGACCAGGCAGGCGCTTTTGAGATACTCAAGGGAAAGGGTTTTGCCAGTCATCAATCGGACAGGGTTCGCATTGAACTTATATCGGCGGCAGGTCAAATTGGGACACAGGACGATATTGAATGGCTTGGCTCGATATTGTCTAATTCCACGTCTGATGACGAAAGACGGCAGGCCGCAGAAGCGATGATGAATATATTTGGGTATTGCAAGACAGATGTTCTGCTTTTGTGGGCGGAGAAAATGGCCGACATCGCGAAAGCGAAAAATGATAAGATTGTTCTGACGCGTACAAGAGCGTTGTTCGATGCTGCGGAGAAAAAGGCGGAGGCTGAGCAGAATGCCGGTCTTCTGTTCTCAATTCGGCAATCAATGGCCAAACATTACAGCGAATCAGGTTTATATGTTCAGGCGGCAAAGTATTACGGCCTGCTGCGAGAGTCGAATGTTGACCCAAACGCAGTTCCCGCCATAACGGCCAAACTTCTTGACGCTCATTTGCGTTCAGGTCAGGCGGATTTCGCAAAGCAAATCGTAACCAATACGTTGCTGTCGTCTGATATTCCGCCGAATGCGGCTATCGCAAAAGTACTTGACGGTTATTTTACGTCGAATCGGAGTTCTGAAACGGCAAAACAAATACTCCAGTCGTTTGCTTCTATACAAATGCCTGTGGGGGTTGAACGTCCGGCGTGGAATCAACAGATAGAGAAATGGCAAAAACTTTTCAAAGAGAAAGCTGTTGCCGAAGCCAATGTTCCAGCCGGTAAAAAATGACCGTTTCTTCATCTAATCCGCTCCGCAAATACAAGCATATTATCTGGGACTGGAACGGCACGCTGCTTAACGATGCCGAACTGTGCGTGGGTATACTCAACCAAATGCTTACAAAAAGACAAATGAGCCAAACAACTCTTACAGAATATCAGGAGATTTTTGATTTCCCGGTGGCAAATTATTACAAAAGTCTTGGTTTTGATTTTTCGAAGGAATCATTTGACTTGATTGCCGGAGAATTTATTTCGCAATATGAGACAGAACGCGGAAAATGCAAATTGCAGGCGGGAGCGTTGACGACGATTAAAAAAATAAAGGCTGCCGGGATTCTTCAGTCAGTTCTTTCGGCATCGGAGAGGGCAAGTCTGATTGCCGCTCTTGAGATGTTCGAACTGAGTGATTTTTTTGAGCATACAGCGGGGCTGAATGACCATTATGCGCATAGTAAAGTTGATGTTGGGAAAAAACTTTTGAATGATATAGGCACAAGCCCGGAAAAGATTTTACTTATAGGCGATACGACGCACGATTATGAGGTTTCACAGCAGATGGGAATAGATTGCGTTTTAATTCCGGCAGGGCATCAATCCAAACGCCGACTGCTGGCCTGCGGTGCGAAAGTCCGCTACAGTTTTGAAGATTTGATTGCTTATTGAAGATAAGGATTTGAGCGTTTTTCTCTGCCGATGGAGGTTCTGCCGCCGTGGCCCGGCAGGACGGTCGTTTCTTCCGGCAAAATTAGTAATTTTGTTTTAATGTTTTTAATCAACTGCTCAAGCCGCTTCTCTATGTCGTAGCCGGAGAAGTCTGTTCTGCCGATTGAGCCTGCGAAAAGAGAATCACCGCTGAAGAGGATGTTATTTTCTTTATTATACAGGCATATTCCGCCAGGGGTGTGGCCTGGTGTGTGAATGATTTGGAATTTCATTCCGTCAAAGTCAAATTCTGTTTCCTTGTCGAAAATTATGTCGGCAGGCGATGTTGTGATTTCCATACCTGCAAAACGTGAGAAATTGCTGCCTGCGTCGCCGAGCATTTTACTGTCGTCTTTATGAATGCATACTTTTATGTTTTTGAAAATTCGGCATAATTCCGCCGCGCCGGCGATGTGGTCCGCGTGGCCGTGGGTGAGAATTAAAAAAAGCGGATTGAGATTTTCTTTTTTGAGAAACGCAATTAACGGTTCTGCGTCCAGACCGGTGTCGATTATCAGGCAATCGCCTGCGTCTTTGCCGGTGCGGACAACATAGCAGTTGTTTTCGTAAGCTCCGAGTACCAATTTGTCAATTTGCATATTATTGCCTGGAAAAAGGAAGCAAAGAAGTAAAGAAATAAGGAAGTAAAGATTTTGCTTTTATTGCAATTTTTCCTGCCTCTTTACTTCCTTACATCCTTGCTTCTTGTTCAAAATTTTATGTTTTCTGCAAAGCGCTTTCAATTCAAAACATCTAACATACCAGAATTTTTGAGATTGTCAAATTTGCAGGTATTATCGGGCGTTGAAATTGCGGCGGAAAACGAAATTAAGCCGCCTGTGGAGTTCAGCGGGGGTCTAATTATGCCGAAAATACTATTAGAAGTACCGGCGTATTGTGTGCCGGGGCTTTTTTGAAGGAACGAACAATGGCAGACTTTAAACGCGAAACTTTGGCTCGAGACCTTTTTAAAAGGTTTGAAGGTAATCCGATACTTGATGCCAACAACTGGCCTTATCCGGTCAACTCGGTTTTCAATCCGGCTGCGATAAAATTGCCGGACGGGACGCTGCTGCTTGCGAGAGTGGAAGATTTGCGGGGATTTTCTCATTTGACATTGTGCAAAAGCAAAGACGGTCTGACCAATTGGCAGATTGATGATAAGCCTACGATGGAAGCGGATCACGATTCGCACGAGGAACGATGGGGGCTGGAAGACCCGCGAATTGTCTGGCTTGAGGAGCAGGGACAGTTTGCGATTACTTATGTATCGTTCAGCGAAGGCGGCCCGCTTGTATCGCTGGCGATTACGAAAAATTTTCATACATTCGCGAGAATGGGAGCTATGCTTCCGCCGGAAGATAAGGATGCCTGTCTGTTTCCGCGAAGATTCGGCGGCAGATTCGCGTTGATTCATAGGCCGATTGTGCAGGGTGAGGCTCATATCTGGATAAGTCTTTCGCCGGATTTGAAGCATTGGGGAGACCATAGAGTTCTTATGCGGACAAGACACGCTTACTGGGACCATCAGCGGATAGGTTTGGCCTGTCAGCCGATAGAGATTCCAGAAGGATGGCTGATTTTTTATCACGGCGTAAGAGGTACGGCGGCGGGGCAGATTTATCGAATCGGCGTTGCGCTGTTAGACCTTGAAGAACCGTGGAAAGTTTTAAGGAGAAGCCGTGAATGGGTTCTCGGCCCGCGAGCTGATTATGAACGCATAGGCGATGTGAGCGATGTTGTGTTCGTTACGGGCGCTACGGTCAATCAGGAAAATAATATGCTGCATTTGTATTATGGCGCCGCTGATGATAAAATTGCCGTGGCAATGGCGAATATGGACCAGATTCGCGAATATATAATGATGTGCCCGGAAGAGTAAAAATAAAATCAAAGAGTAAAAATAAAAAATCAAAATTAAGGAACGCCTTCGGCGAACTTATTTTTAATTCTTCATTCTTCAACAATTCATATCTCTGTGTCCTCTGTGAACTCTGTGGCTAAAATTATTTTTGTGTTTTTGAAAAATCGGCGGGAATATTCAAACCGAATGTGGTTTTATCAATCGCTTTTTGCAAATCCGTTTGAGTCAGTCTTATAGTGATTTCCTCATCATCGCAGGTCGAAGCGATAAATTCCATAGGCAGATAATTTTGGGGATTTAATTTACAGTCAACCTGTTTGTATGCTTTGCTGTATCTCGAATTTTCCCTTGGTATAAGTTTGAGTTGCGGGACATCTCCTGCGATAACGGTTATTTCAAATTGCTCGCCGAGTTTTGCCGGTTCGTCAAAGCCGACAATCGGGAAATAATCCTGCACAAGTGCGAATGGCTCGATAGCCTTGTCTTTGGCAAGCTGTTCGGTTATTGCTGATTTGCTCTGGTGGTCGATTTTTGTAAGTTTCCAGCCGTCAAAAACATAATCTTCCCTGTAAGTTTGCTCGTTGGCATCATCCTGTTTGAGCGTGAGGAAATTTATTCTCAGCAGGCTGCAGTTGGCATCTTTGACGTAGAAAATTTTGCCTGTTCTTATGGTTTTGGTCTCGAAAAGCGGCTGAGCGTGAATATATTCGATTTGAGCGGAGAGATTTTTGATGGTTTTAACGGAATTGTTAAGCTTCCTCAAAGTATCATTAGGTTCAGAAGCAAAAGAACAGCCACAGAGTACACAGAGGCATAAAAGATTGAAGATTGAAAATTGAAGATTGAAAATTGAAAAATTATTCTTTGAAATAGTCTCGCCGCAGGCGATTCCATAAATCTTCCCTTCGGCAAGCTCAGGGCGTGAGCCTGTCGAACGCAATCTACAATCTACATTCTTAATTTTTTTATGTGTGTTTTTCATACTATTCACTATTAAGAGCATCTCTAAAAATACAATTACAACTAACGAAATATAACAACCGCGTGGGCTAAGAGCCCACCCTACGCGATGTATTCTTCGTTATTATATCAATTATTTCTGTTAAGCTGTCAATGATATAATCGGCTTCGAAACCGAATTTTTCGGCGTTTTTACCCGCTCGGACGAGAATCGCGGTTGCCCCAGCGGCTTTGGCGGACTGCAAATCGTAGAGGTAATCGCCGATGACTAAGGTTTCCTGCGGTTTGACTTTGAAAAATTCGCAGAGTTTTTTTATGCCGAATGGGTCGGGTTTTGGCGGCCCGTCGTGGCGGTCGAAAATAGCATCGAATTTGAGATTGTGCTTTTCGGCGACTGCGGCGGCGTTGTGTTTGGTATTGCGTGTGAGAATGCCGACAGGGATATTGTTTTTTTTCAGCCAGTTGAAAAGCTCTGTTGCTCCTTTATTCAGGGTTGAATTTTCAACGGCAAGCTGCTCGTGTTTGTAGAGAATTTCCTCGGTTTTTTTCCGCTGCGCAGGGGACATTTTCTGCATTGATTCGAGAATCGGTTCGGAATCTGGAGCAAGACCTATTTCCGCCCGCATTTTGTCGAAGTCCAAATATGGCTCGGTTATTGTACCGTCAAGGTCGAATATTACAGCTTTTATTTTCATTTAGACATCTTAAGGTTTTCTGAAAACGAATAAATGTTCGTGCATAATCAGATAAAACTTACTTTCTATTGCTTTGTTCTTCCATTGTGCTGTTGCTGAACAGTTGTGCTGAACCTTTATTATATCTTCTTTTAAGACAAAGCCAACTTTCAAGAATCGCTGCATCACATTAAACGCAATCGGCACAAAGTGTTTGCTTTTGCGAGTGTCACCCATAAGTATCGCACAAAATTTATCAGGTTTCAGTACCCTATAAAGCTCTTTTGCAACTATTTCAATTTCATCACAGAATTTTGGCAAACTTCCTATATTTGACAGATCGTCAGCTATATTACCATCAGAATATTTTATAATATTCATATATGGTGGATGGGCTAGAATCAAATCTACACTATCGTCTTTGATAAAGGATAATTTTCTTGCGTCCCCAATTTTAACGGTCTGCTCAGTATTTGGATGATGGTTAAATTTCAAAGCCTCTTTTGTGATTTCTATTGCCTGTGGATTTATGTCAACACCAATGCCATTTCGGCAAAGCAGTTTGCATTCAATTAAAGTGGTTCCGCCGCCAACCATTGGATCGAGAACAGTGTTATCTTTCTGCGAATACATCTCGATGATATTTTTTGCGATCTGTGGAGCGAAATTGCCTCGATATTTTGGATTATGCGTTGCCCAATTGCCCCTTTCTGGGAACGACCAGACCGTTGTAAATTCTGGCGAATAATCTATATCTTTAGTTTCACTCATTCGGACACATGAAACTCTGGGAATACAAACTTTTTAAGAAAGTTAGGTCTGGCATAAAACGCTCTGGATATACTTCCATGACCAGCCCCTTTTGTTCGAGGTTGAATATACACCCCCATATGGCCAGTTAATGACCTAAATCCTTTATTTATTATTGTATCTCGAACAGTGTTATAATCTTTTTTTACTTGCTCGTAGAGTTCTTCATTGTCCAAATCAAATGTTGCCACTTTGTATAAGACAGAAATTTTCTCTTCTTGTCCAAGCCAGATACGGGCAACAATAACAGCCTTCTTTAATTTAGCCAACAAATGGCTGTTCTCAAATTCAGTATGCTCTACGTTATATGGGTCAATCATAGTGATTGCCATTGTTTCTTTTACGGTGAGATTCCCATTTCTTAAGTATTTAAGTGGTATAGATTTTAATTCCCAAGACCCAAAATTGGGAGATTGTGAAGAATTGATAGGCAGTCCTAAATATCTTTCTATTACATGGCCTGCCCAGCCTTTATTTTTTTTGCCATTGCGAAAAACCGTAACCTCGTAAGTGTCTGCCATTTTTCGCAAGTCTTGTCCAACAAGTTTTTGAATCCTCTTGACCGCTTCTTGTCTTTCCATCTGTGTTTGCTTTCTAATTTGTTATCAAGAGTTCGCTTATTTGCCCACGTCCTATTGCCTTGCAATTAATCATACGACTTGCTTTAACCCTGCAAATATCAAACCCTTTAAAAATATTCTCAAAAAAATGGTCGTTCTTGTTTTCGTTTTTGGGGTCCGAATTACTCAAAAGAAATTTCGCGCCCTTTTTTTCAATTTCTTTACAAAAATCGGCAAGTCTGATCTGGTCTTGCTCTGAAAAACTATCTTTCGAATACGAAGTAAAACTTGCAGTCGTGTTCAAAGGCCTGTAAGGCGGATCTAAATATACAAATGTTTTATTATTTATATATTTTTTACTTTTTATAAAGTCGCCGCAAATAATTTCAGCCCTTTGCAAAACTTCAGAAACAGCTAAAAGGTTTTCCCTGTCGCAAATTTTCGGACTTTTATAATCGCCGAAAGGCACATTAAATTCATTTTTACTGTTCACTCTATAAAGACCGTTGAAACACGTTTTATTAAGAAAAATTAGTTTTGTGGCAACTTCAACCCCGCCATTATTTATTTTCTCATGATTGAATTGTTTGCGGATATCAAGATAAAACTTTTTTCTGTTTTCTTGATTCAAGGGTAGAAATCTTGACTCAATTTCATCAAGAGATTTAATAAGTGATTTAACTTTTGATTTAACTGCATTATAGCAATTAACAAGGTCGCTATTGATGTCATACAGATAAAACTTTTTTATCTCAGGATAATTTTGTGCGATATAAAAAAAGGCTGCTCCACCACCGACAAAAGGCTCTATATAAGTTGTAATCTGTCCGGTCAAAAAACCGTCCGGCAGACGATTTTCAATCTCGCATAAAAGTTGCGTCTTTCCGCCAGCCCATTTAAGAAATGGCTTTGCCAGCCTAATTTTGTCATTGATTGCTATCATAATAAACGTTTTTTTGTGATCGGTTTTGATTTCATTATAACTTAGCTCAATTTTCTCTTATACGCGGCCTTTTGTCAACCCTGACTTTTGGCAAATATATCCTATTTATTGCTATTAGTAGTGAACAAAAAGCTAATATTATAGTTTGGCTACACTGTTTTTCCGCAGAGCAATTCAATAAATGCCCTGAGATTATCGTTCATTGCCCGGTTTTTTCTGATAATTATGCCTGTCGGCCTTTTAAAGGTTTCATTGGAAAACGGTATCGCTTTGATGGTTTTGTTTGCGATTTCGTTTTTCAATGTCGTCTGGGGCATTATACTGATTCCCGCGTTGATTTCCACAACCCTTTTTATTGTTTCGACATTATCGAATTCCATTATCGGATTTACGGCAACATTATAGCGGATAAGCATCTGGTCGATGAAATCGCGTGTCGGTACGTTACGGGCAAAAGCAATAAAAGGCTCATACTGAACCATATAGACATCAATAAAAGTTTTTTTCGCGAATGGATGCAGTGGGCTGCAAACGCAGACCATCGGTTCGGTAATAAAATCAAAAACCTGAATGTCCGGGCTGCTGCGAGGTACGGCGACAAGACCGACATCGATTTGGCCGGTGAGCAGACGATTGTAAATTTCAGAAGAGCTGAGGTATTCGAGGTCAAGCTGGACATCGGGGTGAGCGGCAACGAATTTTTTGACATATTCCTGCAGGCTGTGCATCCCGATACTGTAAATTGCAGCGGCAGTGATTTTGCCCTTTGCGGAATTTTTCAGATAATTGAGGCCGCTCTGAAAATTGTCGTATCTGGTTATAATGTCTTTGCAGGTATTGTAGAACATTTCTCCGGCATCGGTAAGGCCGAAAGATTTTCGCTGCCTGTTAAGCAGTGGCGTGTTAAATATCCGCTCAAGCTGCGTAAGCTGCTGAGAGACGGCAGACTGGCTGAGCATATTTTTCTCAGCCGTATGAGAAAAACTTTTCAGCTCTGCCAAATCACAAAAAATTTGTAAAGTTTCAATTTGCATAAAAATTCAAATTAGCCACTAAGGCACAAAGACACAAAGTTTTATATTTTTTTCTTCGTGCCTTTGTGTCTTCGTGGCGATAATTTATTTACAATAACATATAAATTTCTGCTCGACGGTGTTTGCGTAAAGGTTAAGCGTTTTGCCTGCGGGCGATTTTTGCGGGTCGATTACTTTCAGTACATTAGCCCATTTTGCCGCGTCAGGTAAAATATCCGGCAGGATATTCGTCGCCCTTTCAAAAAAGTCCGTTCTGATTTTATTATTCTTTCTGTGCGGAAGCAGGCCGAGGTATAGGGTATCGCTTTCAATCAGGTCGCTGAAAAAATGCGTGCCAAGCGAGACATCTGCGGACATTTCCTTGTTTAAAAGCGCTATTTCCACCAGAACGCTGATAGTGTTTATTTCCGGGTATGATACCGGCACGCCCAGCGATGGCGTACTTGTTCCCCATCTTCCGGGACCGAGGAGCATTATTGTTTTATCTTTTTCAGATTCGAGATGACTTAGTTTGCCGATTAGTCTTGCCAGTTCGTACCTGTCGGAGATTTTAAGTTTCAGATATTCGTCCGGCACGACGTAAATTACGCTGTCGATGAAAAGCTGCCTGCTCTGGCCGATGACCGGGCCGGAAGCGTCCATTACGATATTTTCGGGTTTGAGCGCGGTTGTCGGGTCGATGATTGAATCGCCGCCGCGGAGTTCGAGCGGTCTGCACTGGAGCAGATTTATTTTGTATTCCGTTTCGTTGAGGAAATTGACGGTGAACTCCACATCAACAGGCGAGCCGTACACATCCTGTATAATCCTGAGCATCTCTTTCATATTTTGCGCGAAATCTGTTTTGGTCAGGAGTTTTTCAAATGTAATGGCCCAACTGAAAATTTCCTTCTGGCCGAGCCTGGCGGCTCTCTGTTCCATTTCCCGATCTCGCGATGCGAACATATCAAGCAAAAATTTACCGTCCGGCTGGTTTGATATGACATCCGCAAATGGTTTTGCGGCGAACTCTCTGGCCTCAAGGTCGATGACATCAACTTTTTGCTGTGTGTATTTTCTCGCCTCGTCGATATTGGCTTCCGGCCTTTTTGCAGGTGCGTTCAGGGCGACTATTCGGGCGTAGTCTTCGTCGTTTTTGTCAACGGCTTTTGTACCAAGGCCGAATACGAGCCTGAGCATTCCGGCTTTCGGGTCGATATCTTCTGTCCAGACGTAAGGATTGAATGAGAACGCGACACCGGCGGCCTGCGGGAAGAAATATCTGCCAAGCGGTGCGCCGGAAACTCGCTGAATAAGCAAACCCATTGGCTCATCTTTTTCGAGCAGCCCCCATTTATAGCGGTAGCTGAGAGCGTCTTCGCTCATACTGCTTGCGTAAATCATTCTTATAGCATCGAGAAGTTCGATGAGCCTTTGCTGCCTTGTACCCTGATTTGTGCAGAAGAAGCTTTCATATTTTCCTGCAAAGGCGTTTCCGAAATTGTCTTCGAGCAGCGAACTTGAGCGAACGATAATCGGGCTTTGGCCGAAATAGTCCAGGACATCGATAAACTGTTTTACAATGTATTCCGGGAATTCGCCCTGCAAAATTCTTTGTCTGCCCTCGGCTGCGCCGTCGAGAAAATTTGAACTTGTTCTTTGTTTTTGCCTGAGCCACCAGATTTTGTTTTTGACCAGATAAGTGTAAAAAACGTCGCAGCCGATGAAAAATGAATCGTGCGGCTCAAGCAATTGTTTAAATCGCGGTTCTATCTTTTCGACTATTGCCCGCGCAAGCAGCATACCGACGCTTTTTCCGCCGATAATGCCTGTGCCAATCATTCGTTTTCTGATTTTTATTAAATCCGCCAGATTAAAATATTTTTCGGCAAGTTTTAAAATACGCTCGTCCCGCGAGATAACCATTTTGACAATCTGTTGAAATCTTTTGTCGAGTTCAGCGGAACTGCACAATTTTTTCTTATAATCCTCCAGCATTTGTGCCGAATCGTGGAAAATTCTTGCCCAGTAGCCGAGCCTTTCATTTGCGACATCAAGTTCAACGCCGCTTACGTTTGCCAGGATTTCGGTAATTGTTCCGCTGTCCTGAACGGGAATGAAATCATCGCCTTTCCAGAGATGAATCATATTCATTGTCGTGGAATATCTGCCGTCAACCTTAATCGGGTGGACGTAGATATTGTCTTTGTATTTATAAACGTTGCTTATAACCTGAGCGGTGTCGAGTATCGGCCTTGTCGCGTGGTACGAGTGCTGATTTCTCAGCATCGTAAATGCCGTAACGGTCTGCGCGTAATAAAGGTAGGGACAGACCTGCATAAAGAAGTTGCCCAGCATCCTGTCATTGCACCAGGCGGGCACAAGCTCGCTGAGGTTGTCGAAGAGGTAATAGTGGCCTTTGCCGAATTTATTTATTACGTTGTGAACATTTGTGGTGAAGGTCTCGAAGCCCTGTTCCGGGTCAAGCTCAATGACGTTTGCGCCATCTTCGGCGGTAATGAAAGGTTTGTGTTTTCCAAACCGGAAATAAACAAGCTCCCAGCCGCTGCCGATGGCGTTTTTGCAGTAAGGCTCTACTAACGGCCAAAAATCCTCAATGGAATCCACTAACCAGACGATATTGTCGCCTGGCAAAACCTGCTTTATTACCCTGTCAAATCCCGGCAAGCCGGTACTGAGTTTTTCATTCGGCTTCATTTTTTACCTCTGATTTTAACGATTATATCGGCTATATTAGCCTGTTATTATAAGTAAAACTTATATAAGTTATTAAGGTTTTAAATTTGCTTTATACAGTTTTACGGCTTATTCTCATTATAAATGCGGCTTATTAAAGAGCTGGTTATGGTATGCATTATTAACAAATTTTATAGTTTTGGCAACTAAAAACTTTTTTTATGGAGGTTTAATAAAATGTCCACAAACAAAACAGTAGAAAGTGTTTATGAACTCGTTCTCAAGCGTAATCCGGGCGAGAAAGAGTTTCATCAGGCAGTAAGGGAAGTGCTGGATAGCTTAGTGCCGGTTCTTGAAGAGAACCCGGCTTATGCAGATGCTCGAATCCTTGAGAGAATTGTCGAGCCTGAAAGGGTATTGATGTTCAGAGTTCCCTGGCTCGATGACAGCGGCAAAGTGCAGGTCAACAGAGGTTTCCGCGTACAGTTCAACAGCGCACTGGGCCCGTATAAAGGCGGCATCCGCTTCCACCCAAGCGTTTATCTTGGCATTATCAAGTTCCTCGGCTTTGAGCAGATTTTCAAGAACTCTCTGACCGGGCTGATGATGGGCGGCGGCAAGGGCGGCAGCGATTTTGACCCGAAAGGCAAGAGCGATAACGAAGTTATGAAGTTCTGCCAGAGTTTTATGACCGAACTTTGCAAACATATCGGTGCAGATACCGATGTGCCTGCAGGCGATATCGGCGTAGGCGGTCGTGAAATCGGCTTTATGTTCGGTCAATATAAGAGACTCAGAAATGAGTTCACCGGCGTTTTGACCGGCAAAAAACTCAACTGGGGCGGCAGTCTGGCTCGCACAGAAGCAACCGGCTACGGCCTTGTTTATATCGTTGACGAACATCTTAAGACAATAGGCAAGAGCTTTGAAGGCAAGACAGTTGTTGTAAGCGGTTCGGGCAACGTCGCTATTTACGCTACAGAAAAAGTTCAGCAGCTCGGCGGTAAAGTCGTTGCGATGAGCGATTCAAACGGCTTTATCTATGACCCGCAGGGTATTAAACTTGATACTGTTAAGCAGATTAAAGAAGTCGAAAGAAAGAGAATTAAGGAATACACCTCGATTCATAAGGGCGCAAAGTACAGCGAAGGCTGCAACGGTATATGGAATGTAAAGTGCGATATCGCACTGCCAAGCGCAACTCAAAACGAACTTGATATCGAAGGCGCAAAGACTTTGATAAAGAACGGCTGTATCTGTGTTGCCGAAGGCGCAAATATGCCTACAACTCCGGATGCCGCTGATTTGTTCGTTGAGAGCAAAGTCGCGTTCCTGCCGGGCAAAGCTGCAAACGCAGGCGGCGTAGCTGTTTCAGGTTTGGAAATGGCTCAGAACAGCCAGCGTTATGCCTGGACATTCGAGCGTGCCGATGCTGAATTGAAGAACATTATGGTTACGATTTACAAGAATATCAACAAGGCCGCTGAAAAGTATGGCAAGAAGGGCAATTTCATCGTTGGCGCAAATATCGCCGGCTTTGTAAAAGTTGCTGATTCGATGCTCGACCAGGGCCTCGTATAAGAAAATCAAAAATTTAATATCAAAAATATTTAGCCCTGCACTTATTTTGACATCGTTCAGAGCCGCGACAGTAATGGAGCGGTAGTTAGCCCCCAGCTTTATGCTGGGGGTTCGTTCGATAACAAAATAGGTGCGGGGTTTTTTATTGCCTGTCCGTCGAATAAGCATTAAAATCAAATTATACAATGTTTAATTTAATGTTTTCGATAATCCGCGGGTAAGACCTTTTAAAGTAAGAAGTTACACTTATCAACGCGGGAGTTTCTTACCCTGAAGGGTAATATGGCACAAAAAAGAGATTTAAGGAAAGCTTTCGACCAGCACGTCGAACTCACGGACTACTTTACCGGCTTTGCGGTTAAAAGCGCAAAGCCCGCATCGCCATTGCCGCAGGAAAATCAGGACAGCGACAATAAAACTCAGCTTGCCGAGATTGCCCAGCAAGCCAAAGATTGCTGTAAATGCGGTCTGGGCAGTACGCGGAAGAATTCCGTACCCGGCGAAGGCAATCCGCACGCCCGGCTGGTTTTTGTAGGCGAAGCTCCCGGAGCCGATGAAGATGAGCAGGGCAGGCCTTTTGTCGGCAGGGCGGGGCAGTTATTGGACAAAATTATTGCTGCGATGGGGCTGAAGCGTCAGGATGTTTTCATCTGTAATGTCTTGCGTTGTCGCCCGCCGGATAACAGGGACCCCAAACCCGAAGAGATTATAAGTTGTATGCCTTTTTTGAAGGCTCAGCTTGCGGCGATTAGGCCGGAAATTATTGTCGCCCTCGGCGCACACGCCGCCCATACGCTTTTGAAAAGTGAAAAACCGATTGGTCAATTGCGCGGCAAATTTCACGATTTTTATTTTGATGAAAATGCCGAGCCGATAAAACTTATGCCGACATACCATCCTGCGTATTTGCTGAGGAATTATTCCGATGATAACCGCAGACGTGTTTGGGAAGATATGAAAGTGGTCGTAGCCGAACTTGGTTTGGACGTGCCGAAAAAATAGAATTCACCACAGAGGCACAGAGAAAAGGTTAAAAACTAAAAGTGAAAAGTGAAAAATTGTGGAATCGGCTACGCCGATGAATTTTAAAATAAACCGCGTGGGCTAAGAGCCCACCCTACAAAATCGCTGGAAAAATAAAAAATAAAAAATTCGAGGTTAGATGTGTTGGCAACATTGACTATTTTTGGTTGGATTAGATTTGCTATTAGTTGGATAATTTTACTTTGGGGGATACGAGAATTTGTAATTGAGTATTACCGCTACAAATGCAAGAAGGCATATTTGAGAGGAGAAATAGATAGCATTGAAAAAGCGGCTAATAAGGTTTTGAAAATCAGGCCTAATGACTGTCCTGGATTAGCATATAAAGGTTTATTTTATAACTATAAAGGACAATACGGTAAAGTCCAAAAAATTGGCGAAAAAATTCTTGGAATAGCTAATAAAAAGAAAAATGAAAGATGGCAGATATATGCGCTAAATTTTCTCAGTAATTTTTATTGTGAATATGGTGATTTAGGAAAGGCTGAACACGCTGTAAATGAAGCATTGAATATAGCAAAAAAATCAAATATTAAAAAGGAAACGTCACGCATCTATAATAGTTTCGGTCTAATTTATATGAAACGAGAAGAGTGGGAAAATGCAGAAAAAATGTTTGATAAGGCAATTAAATCTTTCTCTGAAAAAGATATAAGAGAATTGGCTAAAATTTATTGCAATTTCGGGATTAATTGTAGATTGTGTGGTGATTTAGTTAAATCTGAAGAAATGCTCAACGAGGCTTTGGAAATAAATGAAAAATATAATCTATTAGGACAATTAGCTGTTAATTATGCGGAAATTGCTACTGTCTGTGTTTTGAAAGGAGAGATAGAAAAAGGTCAGGAATTATATGAAAAGTCACTTGCAATAAGCGAATCAAAAGGAATGATAAAACAATCTGCAACTCAATATTGCAATCTTGGACTTTTATACAGGAAGATGGGGAGCAGGGAAAAAGCGAAAGAATATTGGTTAAAAGCTAAATGTTTATACGAAAAGATGGAACTTACCAGAGAAGTAGAAAAAATTCAACAAAAGATAGATGATAGTGAATTTGAATAGAACTAATTTTTGATATGGCATTGCAATTTATACTTGGCAGGAGTGGGACGGGCAAGACATCGCTTTGCATAAAGCAGATTACGGAAAGTCTGCTTAGTGATAAAAGCGACGGTAATCTTGTTTATCTTGTGCCGGAGCAGGCGACATATCAGGCCGAGCGGGCAATTCTCGCGGTTCGACACGGCTCACCGCAGGCCGACGGGGAAGTTAAAGGTTATAGCCGATTGCACATACTCTCGTTTCAGCGGCTTTGTTATACGATTTTCGGCAAAAATCTTGCTGCCCGGCCTCTGACATCGCAGGGGCGGGAAATGATTATTCACCGCCTGCTGTGCGAAAACGCAGACAAACTTTCCATCTTTGCCTCATCAGCAGAAAAGGCTGGAACGGCATCGAGACTAAGCGCAGCGATTTGCGAACTTCAGCAATACGGCAAAAGCCCCGATGATGTTGAAAAATTCATTCAGCAGTTGAATCAATCGCAGGCATCAGAACTTACAAGTGCCAAACTTGCCGACATAAATTTGATATATAAACAGTATCTCGATTTCGTGAGCGGGAATTTTTTCAACAGCGATAATCAGCTTAATCTTGCGAAGGATTCCGTTCAGCATACGCCTTTCCTGAAAGGCTGTAAGTTGTGGGTTGATGGTTTTGCAGGTTTTACGACATCAGAAATGCTTTTGCTTGTGGAGTTATTAAAAGTTGCAGGCAACGCTAAAATCGCATTGTGTCTTGACCCATCGGAATTGCAGAATCCAGAGGAAATGTTAAGCATTTTTTATCCCACGCTGAAAACGTATCATCAGTTAAAGGCTGTGGGCTTAAAAGAGGAAAAGCCGATTGTGCTTACCGAGGTTTGGCGTTTTGAAAAATCCAAATCGCTGGCTCATATTGAAAAAAATATTTTCAATTTCGATAATTCATCTGTTGCCCTTTGCGATGACAGTATAAAAATCACCGCCTGTGCGAAGATAAGGACGGAAGTCGAATATGTCGCAAGGCAGGTTTGCTCTCTTGTTAAACAGCGGGATTTTCGCTGGCGCGATATTGCGGTAATCGCATCCGACCTTGAGGAGTATCGGCATTATATACAGGCGATTTTTTCGGATTTCGGCATTCCGTTTTTTGTTGACCGCAGAAGGAATCTTCAGCAGTATCCGGCGGCGGAGCTTATTACAAGTGCGCTGAAAATCGCGGCAGAGCGATTCACAACTGCTGATGTAATGAATTATTTGAAAAGCGACCTTGCGCCGATTAGCCGAAGCGAGGCTGATTTGCTGGAAAATTATTGCCTTGCCTTTAATGTTGAGACCGATGACTGGCTGCGGGCAGATGAGTGGGATTTTGCTGCGGCAGGCGACAGCGATTTTGATAATCAAAAAATAGAAGCGATTCGTCAAAAGGCATTTGGACATTTGCTTGGGCTGCGGGCATCTCTGCAAAGCCCCGGCACAATGTCGGCGGAGAAATTTCGTGATGAGCTTTTTGCTTTTCTTGACGGTCTGGGTATCAGGACGCATTTGCAGGACTGGACGAAGGCCGCATTCGACGAAGGCAGACTCGATGAGGCACAATTACATCAGCAGTTCTTCTCACAGTTTACGCAGTTGATGGACGATTTCGTTTTTATTTTCAAAAACAGTTCTTTTGCCGCTAAGCAGTACGCATCGATAATCGCCTCGGCATTTTCGCAAATGACGGTGGCTCTGATTCCGCCCGCGCTCGACCAGGTGCTTGTCGGCTCGATAGAACGAAGCCGTCATCCTGAATTGAAGGCGGTTTTTCTTATCGGCACGACGGCAAAACAATTCCCATCGCCGGTTTATTACGATAACATTCTCAACGACAGCGACCGCAATATCGCGGAAGACGGCGGTTTTGAGCTTGCACGCAGCGGTTCGATGCAGCTTGTCGAACGCAGGTATCTTGCGTATATCGCGTTCACCCGGCCGTCTCGGCAGCTTTATATCACATATCCGCTCGCTGACGACAAAGGCGGCCAAGTGCAGAGCAGCTTTTTTGTCGGCCAGCTTAAATCGCTGTTCAGTAATCTTGCTGAAGAAACATATTTCGGCATCGCTGATTCTTTTGAAGAGATTAGCAGCCTTTCTGATTTGAACGCGATGTTGTGCCGCAGGCTCGGCAGGGATAATCCGCTGCCTGCTGACGAATTTGACGCCAAATGCAGGTGGCTTTTGGATTCCGCGGCAAGTGGCCATAATTTCGCGAAAATTTTCGCAGCGATTGAATATGATAATAAGGCGCAGCTTGAGGCAGAAACGGCCCAAAAGCTGTTTTCCGCGGTGGTTTCGAGCAGCGCGACAAAGCTGCGGTCTTTCGCGAGTTGTCCGTATCAGCATTTCGCGAAATATATTTTGAAACTGAAAGAAAGGCGGATTTTTGAATTAAAGCCCATTGATTTAGGAAAGTTTTATCACAGCGTTTTTGAAAAGCTGTTTTATAAATTGAAAAACAGCGGCGTTTCTTTGGCAGCCGTTCAGATGCCGACACTTGAGCGGTATGTTGATGATTGCATTGAAAAACTGCTGATTGAGGATGCGTTTTTAAAGACGTTTAAGGGCAAGTCAAGGCACAACAGCTATATTATCGAATCAGCATCGGAGATTATTAAGGATGCTGTCGCTGAATATGCCCAGATTGCCCGTGCGGGCTGTTTCGAGCAGGCGGCCTGTGAAACAGCGTTTGGCTCGAAGTTTGGTTCAAAGGCGAATTTGCCCGCAGTGGAAATTGAGTTGTCTGCCGGCAGGAAACTTTGCATTGAAGGCAAAATAGACAGGATTGATGTTGCGGCAAAAGAAGGCAAAAATTATGCCATGATTTTTGATTATAAGATGTCGCAGACAATGGTTAATTATTCTTTTCTCTCGGCGGGTATCGATTTGCAGCTTCCGATATATATGCTCGCCGCGGCAGGCAGGATGGTGGATAAATTCGGCAGCCTGATTCCGCTTGGCGGGTTTTATATTCCGATTCAGGTGTTTTCAAAATCATCTGAGCTGGAAGAAATTGAAAAAGTTTCGCAGAAAATTTACAGAAAGCCCAGGGGCATATTCAACGGCGAATTTTATAAATTCATAGATGCCTGTACGGAGTCAAAATCGAGTCCGTTTTACAGTTTCAGCTTTACAAAAAATGATGGGCAATTCGGTCGTTATGAATTCAGTTCGCTTTTGCGCCAAGAAGATTTTGAAAAACTTTTGCTTATTGTGAAAAATAAACTCAAAGAACTTGGCAATCGCATAGTATCAGGCACGATAGATATAAAACCTTATAAATGTATTAAGCAAATTCCGTGTACGAATTGTGTGTATAAGCCGATTTGCCGATTTGACAGGCAGATAAACGATTACGCGGAAATTGAGAAAATATCAAAGGAAGTTTTTTTTAATGAATTGGACTAAAAATCAAAAACACGCGATAGAATCTGCGAGCGGCGATATTACGGTGGCCGCTTCGGCAGGCACGGGCAAGACCTCTGTACTGTCGCACAGGTGTGTGCGGGTTTTGTCGGCGGCGGATTTGTGCCCTGATGTTTCCGGTGTTTTGGTTTTGACGTTTACCGATGCTGCGGCAGGCGAAATGAACGTTCGCATCGCGCAGTGTCTTAAAGATGCCGCTGCCAGGACGGGCGATTTGCATCTTCGCAAGCAGCTTTTGCTTATAGATGACGCGGATATCAGCACGATTCATTCATTTTGCAAACGGGTAATTACGCAGCATTTTCATCGTCTGGGGCTTGACCCCGCCGTCAGGGTGATGGATGCTGATGAAAGCAAACTGATAAAGGCGGAGGTTCTTGAGCAGATTATCGAACTTTCGTGGCAGGATTTGCCCGATGGTATGAGATTGCTCCTGAAAGACAGAGTTGTGGCAGGGGGCGGGCGGAGTTTTTTAAACTGCATTATCTCAATCAGCGACTTTTTGGATACGGTTGTGTCGCGTGATGAATTTTTCGACAGAGCAGCGGCTTTCAATGACTCTGTTATGTCCGCATCGTCTGAAGCGGTTAAAAATCAAAAGCAGATTATCATCGACAGACTGAAAATTTTTAAAGAGCAGTTTGAATGGTCGCTGAAACTTGATGAAAAGATTTCAGACAGCCACTGGAAAGAGCAAATCGCCGGCGAATGTCTGCCGGTAATTACGCTTGCCGCCGATTTTATGCAGAAGGATAATTTCCCCGCGTTTATCGAGCTTCTTAATAGTTTTGACGGTTTTAGATGGAATGACAAACCAAAAGGTTATGATAACGAAAAGAAAGACCTGGTTTTGTCTTCGGCGAAAAAAGCGATAGAGGGCTTTAGAAATCTTTCATTGCTTGCGATTATCAGCGATGATTATCAGCATCTTGTCGCAGGGGCATGTTCGGCGCAGATGAAAGTTTTGACCGAGCTTGTAAAGCGATTCGACCGTGCCTATCAGCAGGAAAAGCAGCGGCTCGGCTGTGTGGATTTTGCCGACCTCGAAAGATATATGCTCAGGCTGCTTTGCGAAGAGCAGGATATCGACAGCGGCAAGCCGTCAGATATTGCTATTGGGTTGCAAAAAAAATACAAATATATTTTTGTCGATGAATACCAGGATATAAATCCCGTTCAGCAGAAGATAATTGATTTGCTTAGCGGCTCGGCGAAGGTTTTTGTCGTCGGCGATGTCAAGCAGAGCATTTATGCCTGGCGCGGCGCAGATTGCGGCCTGTTCGTCAATCGTTTAAACACCGCCGCAGGGGACAAGGCAAAATCCCGCATTGATTTGAATGAAAATTTTCGTTCACGTCCCGGCATTTTAAATTTTGTCAACGCTGTTTTTGAAAAAATTATGACCGCTTCCGTTGCTGCGATAGATTATGACGAAAACGCCGCGCTGAAAGCCTGCAATAATTCCGCTGTGCCGACACAAACAAAACCTGATGTGGAATTTATTATTGTCAGCGACGACTCAACAGAGCCGCAGGACGACGATAATGAAAATGCTGTCAGCGTTTCGGATGATGCGGTTAATCGCAGGGCATTGGTTGTTGCCGCTCGAATCAAAAAACTCATCGAAGTCGAGAAGTTTGAGGTTTATGACAAGGCGGCAGGAGTTATGCGTCCGTGCCGCTGGGGCGATGTCGTGATACTAACCCGCTCGATGAAAGAGCGAGCTAATAATTACGTTCAAATTCTTCGTTCGGCCAATATTCCGGTTATAAGCGATAGTTCGGCGGGATACTTTGAGACTACGGAAATCAGCGATATGCTTTCGCTGCTTGGGGTTCTCGATAATCCGCGGCAGGATATCGCATTGGCGGCTGTTTTGCGAAGCCCGATATTCGGCATAACCGATACCGATTTTGCGGCTATAAAAAATTATCAGAAGGATAAGGCTGATTTCTATTCGGCGCTTGAGTTTGCTGCTGATTCCCGCGACGACAAAAAACTCGGACAGAGGATTTCAGATATTCTCGCCTGTCTCGACAAATGGCGAACTCTTGCCAGGCACGGCTCGCTGGCGGATTTAATCTGGCAGATATATTCGCAGACAGATTATCTGGCGTTTGTCTCAGCGATGCCTGGCGGTGCGCAGCGGCGGGCAAATCTTTTGAAGCTGCATCATCGCGCAATCCAGTTTGAAAATTTCGCGTCGAGCTTTAACTGTATTTCGCTTTCGCGGTTTGTTGGTTTTCTGCAAAAACTGCTCGATGCCGGCGGTGACTGGTCGCCTGCTGAGCCGGATAGTTCCGCTATTGATGCTGTCAGAGTAATGAGTGTACATAAGAGCAAAGGTCTTGAATTTCCGATTGTGATTCTTGCCGAGACCAACAGACGATTCGGCGGAGGCGGGCATTCATCGGATTGCATCACAGACGGCGCCAGTACTATCGGCCTGAAAATAATCG
>Ga0172379_10001697_pt1 | contig 42574 bp, 36 predicted proteins | sample GrowelOW334metaG_FD_119756 | JGI IMG/M metagenome (GOLD analysis project Ga0172379, IMG submission 119756) | Groundwater microbial communities from an aquifer near a municipal landfill in Southern Ontario, Canada - Groundwater well OW334 metaG | ecosystem: Environmental > Aquatic > Deep... | reverse complement strand
TAAAATTAGCGGCATATTACTTGATCTTGGGATCTCTTCATTTCAACTCGAATCTCAAAGCGGAGGATTTTCTTTTCAAATTAATGGGCCACTAGATATGCGCTTCGGCGGTCCGGATCAGCACTTGACCGCTGCCGAGATTGTTAACAAATGGACCGAAAAAGAGTTAATCAATATTTTACAGAGTTACGGTGAGGAAAGACACAGCTGGGCGATTGCACAGGAGATAGTAAAGTCAAGAAAAACAAAAGTAATTTCAACAACCAGCGAGCTCGTTCAAATAATTGAAAAGGTTTACAGCCATAAACCCAAGCCGAAAAAAATTCACCCGGCTACCAAAACATTCCAGGCACTGCGCATTGCGGTTAATGAGGAACTGGACAGTCTGCGCCAGGTGTTGCCGCAGGCGCTGAGCATTTTATCACCAGGGGGTAGGTTGGCTGTTATCTCTTTTCATTCTCTAGAAGACCGGATTGTTAAGCAGTTTTTCCGTCAGGAAGCCAGAGGCTGTCTGTGTCCGCCCGAATTCCCGGTATGTCGCTGCGGCCATAAGGCCCAATTAACATTAATCACCAGGAAGGTAATTACACCTTCATTGGAAGAAATAAAACAAAATTACCGCGCGCGGAGCGCAAAGCTCCGCGTCGCGGAAAAAATATAAGACAAACATAATGACAAAATTTACCCGATTCACAACCAGATGCAGAAGAGAAAGAGTTCAGAACGAAAAAAAGCTGAAGAAAGTTCGCTTGGGCAGTATTAGTATCCGCATGGTGGTGGTGGCACTGACTGTTCTGGTCGGGTTTGTTTACCTGGTGCAGGTTAATACGGTTTCTACCGGCGGTTTCAAAATAAAAGATCTTTCTCAGCGGGCGGAGGATTTACAGAGGGAAAATAAAAAGCTGGAAATGCAGGTTTCCGAACTCCAGTCGCTCAGAACAATCAAAGAGGCATCCAAAGACATGGAGTTGGTCGGAGTCAGCAGAATGGATTATGTTACCCTATCACCGTCTGAAGTAGCTTTAGGAGAATAATACGGTTATTATGAGGGTTTTTGCAGCTGCAGAAATATCGGGTCCCGCTTAACAAGAGGGACTTTCTTTATTGAAAAATTAGCGACAAAATGAACGCAAGAAGATACATAAAAACAAGCAAGCGACAAAAATACGGCAAGGCTTCTTCCAGTGGTAATGGAAAAAGGAAGAAGTTCAGTCGTATTCACTTTATGACCGCGTTTTTTATTCTTTGTATGGGCGTGGTGGTAGCCAGGCTATTTTCCATCCAGGTTCTACAGCACGGTTTTTACGCAGCTCTGGCGGAAGGACAGCACGCGATTTCCAAGCTGTTGCTTCCGGATCGCGGTGAAATCCTATCTTATGATAACTATTCTGACGATCCGCACTCGGTAGCGACAAATATAGATATGAATTTGGTTTTTGCCGTTCCCAAACAAATAGAAAATCCGGAGGAAGTTGCGGATAAACTCTCCGGCTATATTGCTTTGGATCAGGAGGAGCTGTTAAGCAGGCTTTCAAAAAAGGATGATATTTATGAACCGCTAGAGCATAATGTGCCTGACGAAAAATGGGATGAAATCCAGAAATTGGATCTGCCCGGGATAGAGGCTACCAGCGAACGGACGCGCTACTATCCGGAAAAAGAAATTTTCAGCCACATCACCGGGTTTATGGGGTACAGCGATGACCAGCGGGTGGGACAATACGGGATTGAAGGATATTTTGACAAAGCGCTATCCGGGGAGCAGGGATTATTAAAAAGTGAACAGGATGCTTCCGGAAGATGGATTACAGTCGGCAATACCACGCTAGAAGAAGCCAAGGACGGTGATGATATTGTTCTTACAATTGATCATGCAGTCCAGTTCTTTGTCTGTGATAAGCTGGCGGAAGCGGTGCAAAAACATGGTGCCAGCGAAGGCAGCGCAATTGTAATGGACCCTTCAACGGGCGCGATACTGGCCATGTGTAATGCTCCGGAATTTGACGCCAATAATTATTCGGATGTTGAGGATATAGAAACATTTATCAATTCGGCTGTATCAGATCAGTACGAACCCGGTTCGGTTTTCAAACCGATTGCGATGGCTTCCGCGCTTGATATGGGCGCGGTAACTCCGAATTCCACATACGAAGATACCGGCGAAGTAAAAATAGACAATTATACAATACGCAATTCCGACTTGAAGGCTAACGGTATTCAGACCATGACTAATGTTTTGGAATTGTCATTAAATACCGGTGCCATTTATTCTGTACAGCAAATAGGCAACGAGAATTTTTATAAGTATGTGCAGAAATTCGGCTTTGGCGAGAAGACCGGTATTGAATTGGATGGTGAAAATTATGGCAATATCAGTTCGCTAGCTTCGCTGAAAGATATTTATGCCGCTACTGCTTCCTACGGGCAGGGTATTACAGTAACCCCGATACAGTTAATTACCGCCTATGCCGCAGCGGTTAACGGAGGAAAATTGATGAAACCGTATATTGTGGAGAAGGTGATTAAAGAAAACGGATTTGAAGTAAAGACGGAACCGGAAGTAATAAGACAGGTAATTTCTGCGGAGACCTCCCGGGTATTAAGAGCAATGTTAGTTAGTGTGGTCAATAAAGGGCACGCTGCCCGCGCACAGATCCAAGGGTATTTTGTCGGTGGCAAGACTGGTACGGCTCAAATCGCGAAAAGCAACGGGGTCGGTTATGAAACAAGCCGCCACAATGATACATTTGTCGGTTTCATGCCGGTTGATAATCCGAAATTTGTAGTGTTGACTAAGATTAATGACCCGAAAGATGCCGCCTGGGCAGAGTCCACTACCGTCCCGCTTTTCGGTGAGATCGGCAAGTTTTTGGTGGACTATTATCAAATACCCCCCGATGAGGTAGAGTGATTAATAGGGATTAGGAAATAGGGCATAGGGTTAAGGATATAGGGATTTGGGGTTAGGGCGTAGGGTTTAGTAATTTGGTAATTGGTAAATGGTAATTGTTTAATATATGAGAAAAATTCTAGAAAGAAAACTGAGATTCATAGCAAAACTGATCCTGAAAAAATATCAGCCGGAGGTGATTGGGATTACCGGCAGTGTGGGCAAGACTTCCGCCAAGGAGGTTGTTTTTACCGTGCTGGCGAAAAAATTCAGAGTACGTAAAAATATCAAAAATTATAATAATGAAATCGGCGTGCCACTGACCATTATCGGATGTGAATCCGGGAATAATAATATTTTTAAATGGATCGGCATATTTTTTCAGGCGTTTTGGCTGATTATTTTCAGAGATAAAAATTATCCGGAAAAACTGGTTTTAGAAATGGGAGCGGATCATCCGGGAGATATAAAATATCTGGTGGAACTGGCACCGTGCAAAATCGGTATCATCACAGCGATCGGCGACATGGGTCCGGTACATCTGGAGTTTTTTAATACTGTTGATCAGTTAGTCAATGAGAAAGCAAATATTATTAAGCATCTTTCCCGCGAGGGCACTGCAATTTTGAACCGGGATGATGCGCAGGTATATCCTTTGAAAGAAAAAACCCAGGCCAATCTGTTAACTTTCGGTTTTTCCGAACTGGCGGATGTCCGCGCCAGCGATGTTTCCATAGCAGATCATGTGGAAATGGGAGAAAAAGAACTGATCACCGGAGTCAGATTTAAGCTGCATTACAAGGACAGCATGTTGCCGGTGGTTTTGCCGCAGGTGTTGGGTAGTCATCAGATCTACGCGGCTTTGTGCGGGGCGGCAGTCGGGATAACTTACGATATTAATCTGGCGGATATCGCGGAAGCGCTAAGAAGTTACACTCCACCTCCGGGACGGATGCGTTTAATACCCGGAATTAAAAACACGGCGATCATTGATGATTCGTATAACTCTTCACCGGTTGCGGCGATCGCGGCGCTGAATACTTTGGAGACAATCCAGATTGAATCGGGAAAACATAAATATGCTGTGCTTGGGGATATGGCGGAACTGGGTGCGTATACAAAAGAAGGTCACGAAAAAGTAGGCGAGTATGTGGCGCGAGTCGCGGATTTTCTGGTTACGATCGGCGAGAAAGCAAAGATTATCGCAGATTCAGCAAAGAAAAATAATATGCTGGAGGACCGGGTGTTTGAGTTTGATAATGCAGAAACAGCCGGCAGGTTTGTGCAGGAGAGAATTAAAGAAGGGGATCTGATTCTGGTTAAAGGATCCCAGTCTGTCCGCACGGAAAAAGTTGTGAAAGAACTAATGGCAGAGCCACTGAGGGCGGAAGAGCTTTTGGTCAGGCAAGGGGAGGCGTGGCAGAAATAGTTTTAATCTCTAAACCACCTCCAGATGATGGAGGTTTTTTTGTAGTATTAAAACAATTAATGGAGTATGATAAATATGACTGATAATTAGTTTATAAATATGCAGGATATTATAAAAAATAGAAAAGGAATAATTATCATCAGGATTACTGCTATATTAGGAACTCTGGCTGGGATAATCTATTGGCCTCAGAGTGGCATATTTGATGTAGTATTTTTTGAATGGACAATCATAAGTATTTGGGCAAGTGCTATGTTTTTGTTATCTTCGGTTTTGTTAGTATTTTCTTTCTTAAGGTTTAGGTTCAAAAAAGCAGTTGATGTAATATTTCTTACGATAATGTTGTTACTTAATTATGTAGCATTATTTTTCTATTTTGTTGCGAATTTGGAAATGTTTGTAAGCAGATCAAATTCCGGTGAGTCATTGTTAGCAAATATTATCGGATTTCTTGGACATGTATTAATGATTGCTATGATAAGTATAAGCATGTTTAAACTAAGAACACATCCAATAGACAGAACGAATAAGAGATATATTCTTAGGCGGATGTTTATTGTAATTCCCATAGTCTTACTGGTGGGCGGATTTGTTACGGCGGGGTATCTGGTTTATTCCTATTCTACTAACCGTGTAGAAATTGATCAGTATTTGAAAGAAAATAAAATGGATATTCCTGAAATTGAAGGGGTAATGTATGGTGAAAGGATGGGAGGTTTCGGTTCATTTCCTACGACCGAAAATATTGCAGAATCAGCTGAAATTATTGCTCAGGCTCGAGTAATTGGGATTGGTGATACGTACAAAGATGAAATCGGTCAAATATATCATGATATTACGATTACCCCATCTGTTTTTTATAAAAATGAAATTAATTTATCACTTAATGAGTCAATAAAAGTATCTGTTTACGGTGGGTTATATAATAAACAGTTTACATATGATTTAGAGGAAGCGGTATTTAATAGTGGAGAAAATGTAATAGTATTCCTTGAGGGTTTGAATTCAAAATTTTTTGTTTATCATGGGGCATACGGAAAACTAACAATTACCGATGGAAAGGTGAGAGGAATCAGTCACGAAAACGGATTGATAGATATGAGTCTGGATCGGTATATTAGGAAGTTGGAAAAAGTTCTGAATAAATAATTATAATCTCACCATCGGTCTTGCAAAAGAATCTGAGTGTGATAAAATAAAAGCACAGAACTTAAATATCATTGGACGGGCTTCCTGTATATGCCTGTTTTTTTAATATACAAATTACAATATCTAAACTCTAAATAAATAATAATGATACAAAATACAAATAATAAACAATATGATTTGAAGGAAAGAACATTTGCGTCTTCAGTACGGATTAAAGCGTTTTTGAAACCATTACCAAAAAAGTTCATAAATTATGAATTAACCAAACAATTATTATGTTCCGCAACATCGGTCGGAGCTAATTATATATAAGCAAATGAAAAATAGACCATATATCAATTAAATTTAAATATTAATTGTCTTCTAATTTAATGAACTAAGGGCTATTGACAAAGTCTTTGGCTTTTGTAAGATTGATTACTTATCCGCTGTCTGTGTTCTGGGTGATTTTGAGGGCTAAACGGGAGGTATAGAGATGTTTGGTAAGAAAGTTCTGGGTTGGTTATTAGTCGTTTTTCTGGCTTTCTCGGCTGGTTGCAGTAAGAATGCTTCCAGAGAGAAAGGAACGACGTCGTTACCTACTCTTTCCGTTGACGAACAGGCTCTGGTGGACAGCTATGTCAACGGCCTTTCTACCATCGCGCAGCGAAGCACGACTGCAGATTCGTTGCTGGCGTTCTACCACCAGTCATCTTTCCTGGGTCGTCCGGTCAATGACAGCGAAGTCCAGGTGGTCAGTGTGCCCAGGGGCGAAATGAGTTTTGTCGTGGTGCCCTTTATCAGCAAACGTACCACACTGGTGGAGGGTCAAGGGGTGGTGGCTGCTGCATACAGCAATCAAATGATGGCTCTTTACAACAACGATTTCAGCAATCTAGTTCGGGGAATTCTGCTTGCACATGAACTGGTTCATGCTATCGATGACGTCGTTCATGGTGAAAATGAATCGGTAGCTTTGAGCTCGGAATGGCTAGTGGGGGAGGGTAATGCCCTTCATGTTGTTTACTCTATACTTAATGAGTACACCAACGGCCAATGGCGGGCGAAGGCGCTTGAAAGTGCGCATGAGCGGAGAAAATGGGCGACCAGCAATGGTCATTCCGAAGCTGCCATAAGCTTTGGTGTGAATAGTGCAGACAGCCTGCGTGTTACCACCATGCTGGGACAACTGAAGAATGACGATCTCAATGCTCTGCTCACGCAATTCATGGTGGACGTGAACATGCTGAATTTCTACGAGGTGTCTGGTAACAATATGGATGAATACCAATACCTCGCTGGTGAGTTCCTGCATGAATTCTATTCGAAAAACGACCCACAATAACGAACGCTGAGTCTGGGCCACACTTATTATACTTATAAGGGTGGTTTTTTTATTGACTAATAATTATTGTGTGATAAAATATAAGTAAGAGAAAAAAGATTACTCGGGGCGTCCGCAAATTGCGACGGCTCGTTTTATTGTTTTAGATCATAATTTCGCTAAGTTGGATATGATTATTAGAAAAAAATTGATTGGGCGACGGCGCAAATAAGTGTGCATAAAAATCTAAAGGTCGCATTGGGCAAATATAATAATTATTATTAACCCAAAAACCAATGAATTTAAACAAAGTATCGTTAATCGGAAATTTAACCAAAGATCCGATCAGTAAAAAGATATCATCTGGCCAGACTGTAACCTATTTTGGACTGGCAACCAACTATTCATGGAAAGATATCAAGACTAAAGAGCGCAAAGAAAAAGTGGACTTTCACAACATCATCGCCTGGGGCAGGCTGGCTGAAATTGTCACGACCTACCTGAAAAAAGGTGACAAGGTCTATATAGAAGGCCGTCTACAGAATAGAAAATGGGATGACGAAAAAGGCCAGAAACATTCCAAATCCGAAGTGGTAGCACAAAATTTGATCATGCTTGGCAAGGCCGGCGCAGTCAAAGACAAGGTAAGCGAAGATGAACAGAAAAAATCGGCAAAAGAAGAAGTAAGTGCAGAAGAAGTTCCGGTTATTGAAATAGAATAGTTTTATCTCCTCTCATTGGGGTTCTTCTGAAAGAATGAAGGACCCCGAGACAGAAAAGATAATTCACTGGGCGCTCTCTCGGTTGGCACTCTGCCGGCCGGAATCGCTCTTTCACAACTGGAGAAAGAACCCTTGCCAAGGGAAAGCAAAGAAAGGAGGTAAATTCTTTTCTATTCCGTCCACAGTAAGTTTGCATAATCTGATCAGGTTCCATTCCGGAGCCTGAAATTACCCGCTTTGCCTAAGGAGCAAGACCATGTTCAAGCGAGCTTTCCCTTTCTGCGCGCTCCTCCTCATGATCGCGGCGATCCTGCTCGTCGCGCCGGGGTGTGATCGCGAAAACATCACCGAGCCGGTTGACGAGGCCATCGTCGACCAGTCGGGGGATGACGGAATCTTGACCGCTGACGAGATCAACGCGATCGGCCAGGAACAGCATAAGCTGTTCTTGGAGAGCGGTGGGATCCTTCCGCAGCACGACGGCGACAAGGCTTGGCAGCTCTACGTGAACGTGCCGTTCTACAGTCAGCTGGATTACCATTGGAGCTCCAACGGTCTTGGCTTCAACTATGATGGCAGATCTACGATTGGTAGGTTTGGATGTCATCTGTGCTGTATCGCAATGCACTACGCCAAGTGGGGTTACAATTCAGGAACCAATCCCCCAAATCTGAATAATTGGGCAGAAGAAGAACGTCAGCACTATGCCTTTGCCACCACGGGGAACGGTGATTTGATTCGTCTGCCCGAGGCATTGGAGTACGGCTCAATGTCTCGTCCGTGGTACACCATCACGGCAAATCAAATCTACGGCGAATTGCAGCGTGGTCGGCCGGTGGTCGTGAGGGTTGTGTACGAAAACATGGACAGTCATTTCATGGTCATCTTCGCTTTCGACGGTCAGCGTTTCTGGGTGAAGGATCCGCTCAAGGATGCGAATCATCAGAACGTACCGCTCTACGGAGATGCTCATGAAACCATGCCGTTCCGTGTGTATGGTTATCCCAGGTAAGAAACATGGTAGTGGAATACAAGGAGGCATTCCACTACCAATATTTTTTTGAAAGCTTTATACTTAATTTATATATAAACAATTATTACTTGAATATGCGTAATAAAATAACTATTATAATCATTTCCTTCGTATGTTTGCTTGTTGGTATTTTTGTTATTCTGCAATTGCTTGATACAAAAGAACCTCCCAATAAGCAGATTTTGGACAATACAAATAATACTGGCACTGAAACTGCTAATGAAAACGAAGAAAATAGACAAATTTTTGACTCTTATGGTATTCATAATCAGAATATGATTCAGTATGGAAGCACGAAATATAATTTTACAATTGATGTGCCACGTGAATTCTATTGTTCTCTTACACCAGATGTTCTCTGGGGAGGGAATACTGTCATATGTCAAAGACAAAATGATAACTCATCTGATAGTCAGGAAGACTATCTTTCAATTGAAATTTTCTCAACTGGTTATGATTCATCGAAAGCGGGTGAGTTTGAAGATTGGTATGCTGAAGGTATTGCACAATACTATGCACGTGAACTTGAAGAAGCTACTAACAGTGATTCTCACTACACATTAACTCATGAGACAACAACGACGAACGGTGAGGCATCGTATGTTTATTTTTCAAATGGTGATGCCGTGATCAGTATCGGATCATCAGATGTAGATGAGGTTGAAATTCTAGAAATTGTCAAATCATTTCAATGGCTTGATAAAGATAATTAACGAAAACAATATGAAAAAAACACTATATGCAATCGGTGTGTTGTTGGTAGTAGGAATTTTTGCCTACTATGCAGCGACAACGCTAAGCAAAAACGATCAGAATAATGCGAATGCAAACAGCACAGTGGACAACGAATGGTTAACTTATACTCAGATTTCAGGATTATCGTTTGATTATCCTGCAAATGCCACAGTGTGGCCGGATGGATATGATGTATATGGCTCATTGTCAATTCGTAAAAACAGCGATTTCATTGATAATTACGAGGAAGAATATTTTTTAACTCGGAGGAATGTAAATCTGGAACCGCGTACGACTTTGACGGAATATGTGGATTATATGATAAATACATCTGGATACCAGAATAGCAAAAAAGAAATTGGTCTACTTGGAACAACTGCATATCAGTATTCCAATCTGACGGAAACGAATGTATATATTGGTACATTTTTTCAGGTAGGTGATAGTATTTATAATTTCTACATTGAACAAACTGCCCCGATTGATACTCCGAACGATCAATATCTTGCCAATCTCTCTCCCCAATATCTTGACGAGATTGAAGCTACGTATAATCGTATCTTAAACAGTATTGAAATAGAGTAGACATCAACTCATCTTCTCTCACCGGAATTCTTTGACAGTCAAAGGATTCCGGAAATGAGGGGATAAATAATTAATAAAAAAACATGAAAAAAACATACAATATTATATTGCTTTTTGCGTTGATATTGGTTGTTGGCATTGGCGCATATTATGCAGTAAGTATGATTAATAACAGCAATTCAAATACAAATTCAACAGTAAACACGAATATTTCAAATACCAACCAGGATACAGGGTTTGTTGATTCGCTGAAAACACCCGAGGCGCTGGCATCGTCATTTGCCGAATATGAGCCGGTGGTTGTAGATGTGGATCCGCAAGTGCCGGTGATTGACCTGGCTGAGGATTTTTCAAATGTTAATAACAAAGACCAAGTATCATTTATTATTGATGACGCGGCAAAAGCATCGCAATTACGGACAAATGGTTTTTTGGTAAATCAAGGATGGGATGACGAATTCTTTTCATTATATGAACAGAACAGATATAATTATACGCCAAGTTTTGTTACCACAGATTCTCTTCTGCACAATTATCATTTACTGTTTGACCATTTGCTCAGGCAGACTGAGGAAGGCTTTTTGATTGAAAATCTGAAGGAACTTAACGCGTCAATGTTGAGCGCTTCCCTTGATCAGTATGAAACTTTAAAAAATACTGATTGGGCAAACGCGGCAAAGCGGAATGTCGGTCTATTTGCCGTTTCCAGTAAGCTGTTAGACTCCACCGTGGAAGTTCCGTCAATTGTAAATACAGAAGTTAATCAGGAGCTTAAACTAATAGATGCTAAAGAAGCGGTAACTGATGCTATTTTAGTGAATTTAGGAAGAGAAGAAGGCTTAGGATTAAAAAATCCTTCCAGTGTTAAAATGGCAAGTGGATTATTGGAAGATTATTCGCAGTATATTCCCAGAGGGCATTATGATCGGACGGAAGAGTTGAAAAGTTATTTCAAATCAATGATGTGGCTGGGCAGGATGACCTACCGCTTCAGCAATGCGGATGAATCAGCTTCTGCTGTATTAATCACCCAGGCGCTTTCCGATTCCGGTCGCTCGTCACTTTGGCAGTCAATTTATGAGCCGACTAACTTTTTTGTCGGTAAAAGCGATGACGTAACTTACCAGGACTTGTCTCCGTTAATCGCAAGTGCATATGGCAGTCAGGCAACAGTATCACAGCTGGCCAGTAATACTTCCGCTTTTGGTAAACTTTTCACTGAATTGCAAAAACTGGAACCCCCGCAGATCAATTCAATCCCGGTAATGGAATCAAGCCTAGAGCCGGACAGGGACGCCCAAATAATCGGATTCCGGTTTATGGGACAGAGGTTCACGATTGATGCTTCTATTATTCAAAGACTGCTTTGCCGGGATGTCGGCAATAAAAGAGGAACAATGGAATGCGGTGGTTCAACTCCTGATTCCAGAATGCTGCCAAACGGTCTGGATGTTCCGGCGGCATTTGGTTCACAAGAGGCATATAATATATTGAATACAGCCGGTGAAACAGATTATTACCGTTATCCGGAAAACATGAGTTTAATGAAAAATTATGTTGCGGGCCTAGACCAAAGTATATGGACTCAGAATGTTTATTGGGCATGGCTCTATGCTCTACGACCATTGGTAGAACCAGTCGGAGAAGGATATCCTGCTTATATGCAGAATCAAGCTTGGGTTAGAAAAGATCTGCAGTCATTCTTGGGAAGCTGGGCGGAATTGAAACATGACACGATTCTATACGCAAAACAGGCATATGCTGAGCTTGGCGGCGGTCCGATCCCGCAATATGATGATCGCGGTTATGTGGAACCACGTCCGGAAGTATTTGGCAGATTGGCCTCTCTGACCAAAATGACGAAAGAAGGACTTGAGTTACGCGGATTAATCAGCGACAGCATGTCAGAAAATCTGAATATTATGGAAACTTTAGCAGGTTCACTGAAAACCATTTCAGAAAAGGAGCTGAACAATCAAATACTTACTGATGATGAATACGAATTGATTAAGACATATGGCGGACAACTGGAGCATTTGTGGCTGGAAGTGAATAAAACTGATATGGAAGCGGCGGGTCAGAATTCCACCCAGTTTCTGCAGGATAATCCGGCGGCCGTGATTGCCGATGTGGCAACTGACCCGAATGGATCGGTTCTGGAGGTGGGTGTCGGGAAGATTGATAATATATACGTTTTGGTAGAAGTTGACGGTGTGGTTAAAATTGCCAAAGGGGGAGTCTATTCATATTATGAATTTCCATGGCCGCTTACTGACCGGTTAACCGATGACAAGTGGCGTGAACAATTAACTTCCGGAACTGCACCGGAGCGTCCTGATTGGCAAAATATGTTTCTAAATCAATCTCAATAATCATGGCGAAAAAACGAGTCGTTGTATTGAGCGGTGCAGTTGTAATTGTCTCTGCACTAGTTTCAGCTTGTTGGTTTCGGGGGGATGCGGGTCAAAAAAATGATACAACACCGTATTCTGTATTCTTAGAACATACGATTAGTAACAATTGGAATGTAGAAAAAGATGTTTCAGGGGATAATATTCCGGAATCATACATTCTTACCAATGGCCGGTTAACGGTATCTCAGGATTCGGATATACTGTGGCAGACGCCGCCAGAATGGTGGGTGGACAGTTTTGAACTTGCTGACGCAACACGTGACGGTAAAATTGACATAGCTCTATCAGTTTGGAAATCGGGTTCCTTCGGGCAATCCAAGCCGTTTTGGGTTACAAAAGATGATGATAGCGTGAAAAATCACTTTTTTGTTTTTGGTTTTAAAGAGAAGGAAATACAACCAATCTGGCAGTCATCAAATCTAGCACAACCAAATTGTAGTTTTGCTTTCGCTGATATTAATAATGATAACTTAGCTGAACTTTTAGTTATTGAAGGTGAATACACAGCGGATTTCAGCTGTTACGGTAAATATTTGGCAGTTTGGTCTTGGCAGGAATGGGGGTTTTATAATGACTGGCGGAGCAATTCGGGAGAATATGGCGGTAAAAAGGTACAAGAATATATCAATGAAATTGAAAATACGTATAGGGAGGGAAATGGATTGTAATTTTCTCCAAACGCAAAACCTTCCCCAACGTGGGGGAAGGCTTTTGTGAACAAACAGTATAGATCTTGTCTATACCGTCAATCACTATGCTATCAGATTGCACTTCCGTGGTCAACATAGTTCTGCACATCTCTTCCCCAGTTTTACATGATTTGTTCTCAGATTAGCCAAATATCCAATCAGTAAAAATGCCTTCAGCCCCTAGCTATTGACAAATATATATATTTAATATATTCTGCACGGCTTAATTAATTATTTATTTGAGCACTCGTTTGGTGGGAAAGAAGGGCAGTTGATAACTCCTATAGCGACAAATATATTAATGTGCTGTATAATATTATTAAAATTATTTTATTAATAACCGAATCCAAAAAATAAAATGACCAATGGTAACGGGAATGGGAACGGCAGTCATTATTTAACAGAACAAGAATTTAATAAGATTAAAGAATTCGGCAAAGACAAGGAAACGCCTTTTCTGGCAATCAGTGTTTCAAACATTGCCAATAAATATGATGAATTAACCACCCACCTTCCTTATGCGAAGGTTTTTTTTGCAATTAAAGCCTGCCCGATCAATGAAGTTATAATGATGTTACACGAAAAAGGTGCCAATTTTGATCTGGCTTCAGTTTATGAGATTGATCAAGTATTGGGTCTTGGTATTTCTCCGGACAGAATCAGTTTTGGTAATACGATCAAGAAAGAAAAAGATATTGAATATGCATTTAAAAAGGGCATAAGGCTGTTTGCTACTGATTCATTTTCGGATGTGCAGAAACTGGCACGCAAGGCGCCGGGCAGTAAGGTGTTTATGAGAATTCTGTCAGAAGGCGGTAATGCCGACTGGCCGCTTTCCAAGAAATTTGGTGCGCATCCTGACTTGACATTCCATCTGGCGAAGGATATTCAGCGCCTGGGTCTGATTCCATATGGAGTATCGTTTCACGTCGGAAGCCAGCAGCGGGAAATCGGCCAATGGGACAACGCAATCGCGCAGACCAAGTATCTTTTTGAAGCTTTGGAATCCGAAGGGATAAAATTACAGATGATTAACCTTGGCGGTGGATTACCGGCGCGTTATATCCATCCGACTCAACCTTTAAAAACATATGCGGATGAAATAACCAGATTTTTACAGGATGATTTTGGAGATAATATGCCGGAAATTTACATTGAACCTGGCAGAAGTATCACGGCGGAAGCGGGTGTGATTGTATCTGAAGTGGTGTTGGTTTCAAAAAAGTCCACATTAGCCAATATCAAATGGGTATATTTGGACGTCGGTAAGTTTAACGGACTGATAGAAACAATAGGCGAGTCAATTAAATACCCAATAATGGTTGATGGTCCGTTAGAAAAAGAAACCAAGGAAGTAATCCTCGCCGGTCCGACCTGTGATTCTATGGATACCATATACGAAACATATAAATACAAATTGCCAAAAGATATTAAAGACGGACACCGGGTCTATATTCTATCAACGGGTGCTTACACAGCGTCATACTGTTCGGTAAATTTCAACGGATTTCCGCCAATGAAATTCCATTTGATAGATTAAAAATAAATATTTGAGATATAAAAAAAGCGCGAATATGATTTCGCGTTTTTTGTTTCATATAATTGACAATACTACGTAATTATTTTAGGCTGGAAATACAAAAGAATAATGAAAATCGGGCGTTCTCTTGGAGCGCTTATTTTATTTGTACCCACACCAATTATTAAGTTAAATGCCCATGTTTTATTTATATTTAATTAGAAGTAAGAAAGATAAGAGATTATACAGTGGTTATACAAATAACCTTAAAAGGAGGATAGAACAGCATAATAATGGTGAGGTTATTTCTATAAAAGGTCGTAGACCATTTGAATTGGTATATTATGAAGCATATAAATCAGAAAAGGATGCGAGGAAACGTGAAAAAAATTTAAAACTATTTTCAAGAGCATATTATGGCCTTAAGAAAAGACTAATAAATAGTATATAATCTAAATTCGGTCTAACATACAATTGGTGTGGGTAGGGGCGGGGATTGGCGGTACGCGAGCGCAAACAACCCATCTTTTGCTAATCTGACTTGATTTTTTGGAGGTTTTGGAGGTAAGATTGAATTAATTAACCAAATAATAAAAATGGTCAAATTTCAAGCAATAATACTATTTATTATATCTTTTCTGGAAATTCTACTGGCAGGGTATGTGTATTTTAGGAATAGGAAAAATTTGATTGGAAAAGTTTTTTCATTTTTTACATTCTGTGTTTCGTTTTGGGTTTGGCCGATCGGAATTGTCGTTTTTCTTAACAACCAACAATCAATTGAATTTTTTACAAAGCTTACTTGGGTTGGACCGATTTTTATGGCACCAGCATTGTTATTATTCAGTTGGATATTTCCATATAAATCAATTGAAATAAAACTGAAACATTGGTTGATTCTTATTTTTCCTGTGATAGTATCAATGTTTTTTCTATACTCCTCTACTTGTCCTATAATTGATTCTATTGAGATGACTGTTTGGAGAAGGGTGCACTTTGGTCCAGGAATTCATATCTTCAATACTCTATTTGTATTTTATTGGATTTGGGCAATGGTTAATTTTTATCAGACATATAAAGCTTCCGAAGGAATCCACCGATGGCAATTGAAATATTTACTTATTGGAATAGTAGTATCTTCTTTTTTTGGGATTCTATTTGATCTTATCTTCCCGTGGTTTGGTGTATTTATGTATGACATCTTCAGTGTTATAGGGGCAATTACATCGGTTATTTGGCTTGGATTTGTTAGTTATATCTTATTTAAGAAGAATATATAAATATGGGTATTGAGAATATCATCTTGTTAGTATTATCTGCCTTAATGGCAATTCTTAGTATTTATGTTTTATTGAGAAATAGAAATAATGCAATAAATATATCATTTTTCTTCATGACGATCGGTGCAGCAATATGGATATCGTCAAATGCAGTAGATTATATATATTTTTCAGAATTTTTGACTAGAATTACTTATGTAGGTGCGATTGTTATGGTGATAGGGTACTATTATTTTTCCTGGTATTTCCCTTATCAAATTCATATTATGAATAGGACTCACCATGTGATAATTTTTGCTATGACTCTGCTACTCATTATTTTTTCACTATTTGGTGGGCTCATAATAAAAGATGTTATCAATCAGCACAAAGAGTTGATTTATGGTCCAATTTTCCCCTTGTATAATATTATTTTCTTATTGTTTTGGATATTTGGGCTAGTCATTTCAATAACTAAATATAGAAGATCAGATGGGCTGCATCGATGGCAGCTTAAAAATATTATCTGGGTGTTATTTCTCGCATTTATTGCCGGTATCACGACTAATTTAGTTTTACCATGGGTATTTAATGTCTGGAACTATGGATGGGTTGGACCAATGTTTACCATGATATTTTTTGCTGGTGCAACATATATACTTTTCAAGAAGAATATTTAGATTGTTGACTAATTGGCAAATATCTCCTATAATAGAAAAGTGTTTTAAGCTAAAACAAAACAAATATAAACAGCCAAAAAATATGTCCTACCAACTTGTCCATTTGAATATTGGGGCGGGGATGAGCTAATTGGTGGGATTTTTTGATTTATTTTTGATAATTTATAAATACACCTATGCTAAATAATAAAAAAATAATAATTGGTATTACCGGAGGAATAGCTGCATATAGAATATGTAGTTTGATAAATAAGTTAAAAAAAGAAGGGGCAGATATAAAAGTAATAATGACTGATGCTGCTACCAAATTTGTTACCCCAGTTACTTTCCAGAGCCTAACTAATCATCCTGTGCATACGGACACGTTTGATACGATAAATAAAAGTGATGTTGAGCATATCAAACTGGCTGATTGGTGTGATTTATTCTTATTGGCACCTGCAACATATAATACAATAAATAAAATTGCTTATGGAATAGCAGATAATCTTGTAACTACGGTAGTAAGTGCATTACCCAATGATATTCCAGTACTCATTGCGCCAGCGATGAATTGTCATATGTGGGAGAATTCAATAATGAAAAGTTCTATAAAGCGATTAGAAAACATTAAAATAGGGGCAGCAATTCCAAAGTATAGCTTTGTTGGTCCACAAAAAGGAAAGCTTGTTTGCGGTTATGAAGGTGAGGGAGTGTTAGAAAAAAATGAAGTAATTATTAAACGTATTGATGAGTTAATGAAAAAATGAATCAAGATCTGAATGAATTTCTAAAAGAAACAAGATACTGTGATTGGAAGAATCCAGAAATTCTTAAGGTTGTTGAAAAATTTCAAGAACAATATACAAACAGGCGTGAACTTGCTATAAAACTATTTGAATTTGTAAGAGATGAGATAAAATACAGAATTGGACCTTGGGGCGTAAAATCATCTGATACGCTTAGAGATAAAAGGGGGATGTGTACAAGTAGCAGTAACTTGTTAGTTGCGCTTTATCGAGCTGCAAATATTCCCGCTGGTTATTGTATCTATAAAGTAAGAGGAGGAGAGTCATTTGGTCATATACTTCCAACATTAATAAAAAATCCATTAAAAAAACATTCTGTTCATATTATTTGTTATGTTTACTTGGATAAATGGATAAAATGTGACCCTTCTACTGATAGTGATTTATCCAACGAAACAAAACATATTAGCAATATTATGAAATTGGTTGAATGGAATGGTAAAGATGATTTTGTTCACGAAATAGATCCGGAACATATTATAGATATTAGTGTACCTTTGGCAAATATTGATTTTCAATTAGATAAAAAACCAAGATACATTGTAAGAAAGCATATATTTAAAATTGGTAATTACTATATAGATTTCTTGAGAGTTGAAGGAAAGAACATTGAGTCACATCTTGATATTGAAAAAAGATTTTCAAAATGGATGAAAAAAAATAAAAAGTTCTTATATTATAATTACAAAACAGTCTATCATGCGTATCTTTTAAAACATAAGTTATTAGAAAAACTAAATAAAATATGGAAAAAAACAAAAAAAAGAATATCCTGATAACAGCAGGGCCAACATGGGTGCCAATAGATAGAGTGAGAATAATAACAACTGTTTTTGGTGGTAAGCTTGGGTGGGAAATCGCTAAATTTGCGAGCGAAAAAAATTACAATGTTACGTTGTTAATGGGCCCTGGAAGAGTTTCAATTCCAAAAAAAATTAGTAAATCATTCAGAATCATTAGATTTAAGTATTTCGACGAATTACTGAATTTAGTTACCAATGAATTGAAATCAAAGGAATATGATGCAATTATTCACTCAGCTGCGGTACCAGATTATATACCTAAAAAAACAAATTCAGGAAAAATAAAATCTGGTATTTCAAATTTTAAAATTGAATTTAAACGAACAATTAAAATTGTTGATTTGATTAAAAAAATTCGACCAGATATATTTTTAGTAAAATTTAAACTGGAAGTCGGAAAAAGCAAGGCTCAGCTCATAGATATTGCATATAAAAGTATGGTGAAGTCGAAAGCTGATCTGATTGTTGCTAACGATTATAATGATATGAAGAGAAAGCACAAAGCTTACATAATAAAAAAAGATAAGTCATATATCATAGTTAATGGAAAAAAAGAAATCGCCAGCGGGGTACTAAAATTAATATAGCTATTAAGTTAATCAAATGAATGCTGTCGCCTATTCATGTATAATAACAATAATATTTACTTTTGTTTTAGGATTTGTTGTTTATTTTGGACAAAGAAAAAATAGATTAAATCAGATATGGTTATTGGTTAGTATATTTATTTCGTTGTGGATAATTGGTCTCTTAGGGTCAGTTGTTTCGGGTAATAGCAATCAGGCACTATTTTGGCAAAGGCTTTTATATATTGGTACTGCATTGATACCAGCTACTTTTTTTCATTATTCTGTTGTTTTGGTAAAAAAAATAGAAAAATATAAAAGGGTAGTCATCGAATTATACTCTTTAGCTACAGTATTTGTTGTGTTATCTTTCACAACTTTATTTATTGTACGAGTAATTGAAAGAACATATTTTAACTATTGGCCAGTAGAAACAGGTATTGTTTATCCAATATTTTTATTTTATTTTGCAACCGTTTCTTTCTTTAGTCTTCGTCTGATTTATAAAGAATACAAAATAACAGATGGATTAAGATCTAAGCAATTGTTATATATGTTTGTAGCATCTTTGATCGGATTTATTGGGGGATCGACAAATTTTGTTTTAGATTTTAACTTAAATATTTATCCTATTGGTAATTTCTTTGTATCTTTTTATGCAATTATAATGGCATATGCCATTATAAAATATCGCTTAATGGATATCCGTTTCATAATAAGTCGCTCTTTACTGTACTTAGTTCTAGTATCAATGGTAACAGCTTTCTTCACAGCGCTATCCTATTTAATTGCTTTGTTTTTTGAAAATTCTAATACGCTTTTAGTTACATTCATTATATCATTATTTATTGTTGTTTCTATTGGTCCATTAAAAAATTATATTGGTAAAATTACTGATAAAATATTTTATCGAGGCAGGATTGACTACCAGCAATTACTCCTAATGTTGAGCGAAGTGATCAGTCTGGAAATTGATCTGGAAAATCTGACCAGAGCAGTAACCGGGACTCTGACCAAAGAGCTCAAACTGAAAGATTCAATATTGTTTCTTCCGAACAAAACAGGCGGCGGATTTACTGCAGTTGCCGACAAAGAAAAAGAAATCGGAACCCGGATTACTAAAAACCACCCCATACTCGCATACCTAAAGAAATACCGTGACCTGATCGTGGTGGAAGAAATGGAACGGGAAATTGCCGACATGAAAGAGGGCAGGGACCGCAAAAAGCGGGAGCTAATCATGTACCGGCTGGAAGATTTGGGCGCATCAATCTGTGTGCCGGTATTCGTGGAAGGGGAATTGAAAACAATTTTAGTGCTGGGCAAGAAGATGTCCGGCGATATTTTCAATAATGAAGATCTGAATCTTTTGGAACTATTTGCTCCGCAATTGGGAACCGCCATAGAAAAAGCGAAACTGTACAAGGAAGTAAGTGATTTTAATATCAAACTGCGCGACGAAGTCAAAAAGGCAACCAATAATCTGCGCGAAACCAACTTGGAACTGCAGAGCAGGAACAGCTTTCTGGAAAACCTGCAACGGATAACCAACCTGATTACGCGTACTCTGAATTTCAAATCAGTAACGCGCGACATTGTAAACAGCATCAGTGACGAGCTGGGTTATGTTGGCGGAATTTTACTTTTGGTTGATAAGGACAAAGATAAAATTTATATTGAGGCATACAGCCAGTCGCAGCTGGCTAAAAAGGCTGTCAGTCTCTTGCCGAAACCAATCAAGGAATATGAAAGCATTCTTTCAAAAGCCACTACCTTGTCCTCAAAAGTGGTAAAAACAGGCCAGATCCAGACCAGCAAAGCGTTCGCCGATTTTGTGGCACCGCCGGTGCCAAGACAAGTTGCCAATCTAATCCAGAAGCTGATGGGAATCCAGACTACAGTCGGCGTGCCGATTTATTCTGAGGACCGGGTAGTCGGTGTGATTGTGTTTTTGATTGATAAAGACGAGGAAAAAGTTTCCGACATGGATTTTAGTATGATGAACGCGCTGGCGAACCAGACCGGAATTGTGTTTAAGAATCTGGAACTGGTTAATGAAATACAAAAAACCAACAAGCAGCTGCAGGTGGCCAATTCCCATCTGAAACAACTGGACGAAGCGAAGTCGGAATTTATGTCCATCGCTTCACACCAACTGCGCACTCCGCTGGCCGGAATTATGGGTTATCTTTCCATGTTACAGGAGGGTGACTTCGGAGCCATGACTTCTGATCAGAATAAAGTGATTGCAGACGTCTTTGACGGCAGCCGGAGGCTGATCCGCATGGTGAACCTTTTCCTGAATGTAACGAGAATTGAAGCCGGACGATTCAAGCTAAACAGAACCAAGGTGGATATTGTTAAGGTAATTCAAAGCGAAGTGAAAGAACTCCGCCCGACAACGTCCAAGAAGAAGCTGAAATTGAACTTTATCGTGCCGAAAGAAAAGATACCGATGCTTAACGTGGATGAGGACAAGATTAAAGACGTTGTATTAAACTTAGTTGACAATGCGATTAAATATACCGAAAAGGGAGGTATTACCGTAACAGTACAGAAGAAGGATGAGAATGTCTTAATAATTGTTAAAGATACCGGCGTGGGTATTAATCCGACTGACGCGGAAAAGCTTTTCTCCAAATTTGTCCGCGGATCCGGCATTTCCCGGCTGTCGCCGGACGGATCCGGTTTGGGATTGTTTATCGCCAGAAAAATTGTGGACGCGCATAAAGGAAAGATTTGGGCGGAAAGCGAAGGCGAAGGCAAGGGTTCGGCATTCAATGTAGAGCTACCGATTAAATAATTTCGGAGGGGGAAAAAGAGTGGTAAGAAGAATAATAAAGATACTTTTAATAACCGCAATTATCACCGTTGCTTGGTTTTTTTTGGTCTCATTTTTTGCTTATTATAATGTTACTCATCCCAGGCAAACGGATTATACGATCACACCCGATAATTATAATGTTATATATGAAGATGTTTATTTTCAAACGGAGGATAACTTAAGATTAGACGGTTGGTTTATACCTGCCACTGAAGATGTGGTCGGAACGGTTGTTGTAATGCACGGATATCCGGCCAATAAAGCGGATGCTTTAAACTGGTCTCTGTTTCTGCGGAAGAAGTTTAATGTCTTGCTGTTTGATTTCCGCTATTTCGGGAAAAGTGAAGGAGAGTTCACAACCCTCGGTTGGAATGAAAAAAAGGATCTCAAGGCGGCAATTGATTATTTGAATACGCGCTCGGATGTTGATCCGGAAAAAATAGGGGTGATGGGGTTTTCCATGGGTGGTGCGGTCGGAATTATGCAAGGCAGTGTTGATCCCAGAATAAAAGCAATTGTCGCCGACAGCGCTTATGCTTCCTTGGATTTATTGGTTAATAATATGTTTACGAAATTTGGTTTTCTCCAAAAACCAATGATCTGGTCTCTGGAACAGTGGGCGCATTGGCGGATCGGCATAAAACCCAGCGATGTATCTACTATTAATGCGGCAACACAAAGTAAAACGCCATTACTGTTAATCCATGGGACAGCCGATCAGGAGATTCCGGTTGAGCATTCCAGGCAAATCTTTGAAGTGTCTAAGGGTAATTCCGAACTGTGGGAAATTGAAGGTGCGGATCATGGCGAGGCCTATTTTAATGAGAAAACATTATATGAAGCGAAGGTGATCAGGTTTTTTGAGAAGAATTTATAAAATATTATTAAACTCTAAAAAACGCGAATTTCTATCCGCGCTTTTTGTTTTTTGATTTATATAGGTAATAAACAGTAACCATTGCGAGTCTCGCTTAGCGAGGCGAAGCAATCCCGCTCACTATGGTAATCATGATTTGTTAGGGATCGGGATTGCTTCGCCTTCCGCCACTGGCGGAAAGGACTCGCAATGGGCGCTATTATCAGTCTATTTATTCGCACCAGCCTTTTTGTGCGATGGCGTATTGTTCTCCACCATTTTCTCCACCCATTGTTCGTATATAAGTACCATCTGATTTTCTGAGGATAAAAGTATCCATATTCCACCATGCTGGTGTGTTTTGTATTGTAACGTAATCTGGTGATTCAAATATTTTTTCTGAATTAATACTAACCTCACTATTTAGTATCATTTTTGGTGTATCAGTCTCAAGGCCACTAACACTAAATTGCTTTTCATCATAGTAGTCTAATACAAGACCAGTGTCATTTCTATACGTTGAATAAGCGACATTGCATGTAATTGTGTCTCTATATTGGAAATTAGCTATTCCTTTCACTTCTTTAGAATGAAAGTCTGATGTCCAAGGTAAATAATTAATAAAATATAGTATTAGTAAAAACTCAATGCCGACTATGACTATTAATAATGATGTTAGCCAAGCATTTCTTCTTTTGATTGATCCATTGTTTTGTGATATTGAGTCCATAATATTGATATTAAGTATTATAATTTAATTGTATATTGATTTTATAAAGAAATCCAGGGTGCTAGTTGCATTTAAGCATTACTAGCACCCTATTCTGGAACCAATTACTCACTAGTAGCGAATTCGTGCCCGGACGGATCTGGCGATGTCTGCATCTGACCGCAGGCAGTTTCGCCAGCTAAAGAGCCAGCGTTTCTGCACGTTTTTCCCAACTTTCGTTGAGGCTCTGGGATCAGCACAATTGTGGAAATTGTACCATTCCAAGAATCCCGGACCATCCCATGCACTTCCGCAAAGGAAGAGCGCACATGGACCACCGTTACAGAGCAAGCAGTTGGGGTTAGGCGCCCATGCGTCGATGATCCCATTGAACTGGCCCACGATGAGTTCGTAGAAGCAAACGGGAAGCCAGAAAACGACGGTGTACTCGTCATTCCAGCACAATGACTCATTGTGCCATAGGTAGATCGATGATCCGTATACATCGATCTCGGTGATCACCTTGTCTGCCGACAGTTCGGTGCGAAGCGTCTCGTCGACGAGGCTGAAGTAGTACCACTCCTCCTTGTCGGTGATTACCGCCTCCACGCTGTCAACCGGCGCGCCGTTTTGGAGCATCATCATCTTCTGAACGGCGATGATCTCGTTACGGCTCTTGCCGAAAGTGGCCATGACGGCATCGACGGCCGGTCCGGTCCACGTTTCGGGTTCGACGGATGCACGCTCGGAAGCTTCTTCGCACTGGGCGAAGATCTCGTCACGCACCGCTTGCGGATATCGGTCGAGGATCGCGGTGGCCTCTTCGTCGGTCTCTGCCGTCTGGAGTTCCGCGATTGCTTCGTCGAGAGTGCCCGCATTGGGCGTGTAGATGGGGAGTGAGCTTTCACTGGGAACGGTTTCCCGTTCGCATCCGACAGTGGTGCCCAGAATTCCGGACAAAACCACCGCGAAGAGGAGAAACACTGCTCGTTTCATGACTATCTCCTTGGTTAGAGCCTTTTGGCAAGGTTTACCGTCTTGTTCACTAGCGGATCCATTTGAGCCTGTTATCCCTCCTGACGCTTGCTCCGGCTTATGGAGCGTTAAATTAAAAAGAGCGTTCAAGGTCACAAAAGTGACCAATGAGAACGCCCAATTCATCTTGATTGTCCTTAAATTATAAATCACATGGCGTGTATATGTCAATTTGGCAATACAAACAGAACTAGCGTGACAAGAGGCAAAAAATTTGTTATAATAAGATAATATTTTGCATGATTATCCACATTTTTTTATTTGAATATTGAGCCTTTTAATCTATGCCTAAAAAAACAATCAGAGATATTGATGTCCAGGGTAAAAAGGTGTTATTGCGCGTGGCATATGATATTTCGCTAAAGGAAAAAGATGGCAAGTGGATTGTGCCGGATGATTCCAGAATCAAGGCTACATTGCCGACAATTGAATATTTATTAGCCAGGGACTGCAGTTTAATCCTTCTTTCGTGGTTAAAAAGACCGGAAGGAAAGGTTGTTGAAAAATTCCGAATGGATCCGGTAGCCGAAAAGCTCTCAGAATTGATCAAAAGACCGGTAAAAAAGCTGGATGACTGTGTCGGTCCGGAGGTGGAGAAAGCAGTAGCCGACCTGAAACCCGGTGAGATTATTATGCTGGAGAATGTCCGTTTTCATCCGGAAGAACAAAAAGAAGACGAAGAATTCTCTAAAAAACTGGCAAATCTGGGAGATCTGGTAGTTTTTGACGCCTTTGCCCAGTCCCACCGGGTACATTCGTCAACAACCGGTATCCTCAAACAAAATAAAGAAGTAGTAATCGGTTTTTTAATGGAAAAGGAATTAACCGTGCTTTCTCAATTGCTTGAAAGTCCAAGCCGGCCATTTACAGTTGTTTTGGGCGGGGCGAAGATTTCTGACAAATTGGAGACCACCAATAATTTATTGACACTGGCTGATTCAATTCTCATCGGCGGGGCAATGGCCAATGCATTTTTGAAAGCTCAGGATGTAGATATCCAGGGGTCATTTGTAGAAGATGTCGGGATTGATGCCACTAAAACAGCGGCAGAATCAGCAAAAGAACTGCTGGAGAAAACTGCGGATAAAACATCATTTCAAGGAGGGGATTTTATACAATTGCCTTTGGATTTAGTTGCAGCGAATTCCATTGAAAAACCAACAGAAAACAAGGTGGTGGATATTAATAAGAAAGAAACTTTGCCTGAAAGATGGGCTTACCTTGATATCGGTCCCCAGACAATTGAGGAATACCGAAAAATTATTTCAGCATCAAAAACAGTTTTCTGGAACGGTCCGATGGGACTGTTTGAAGAAGCGGAATTTGCCAAAGGCACGAAAGAAATTGCCGATGCAATCATAAACAGCGGTGCCACATCAATCGTGGGCGGGGGTGATACGGAAAAAATCGTTAAGATGTTCAATCTGGAAGGTAAGTTCACCCACGTTTCAACCGGTGGCGGTGCTTCTTTGGAATTTCTGTCCGGAAAAGAACTGCCGGTTGTTGCATTGTTGCCTGATCTGTAACCGGTGATTCGTAATTAGTAAATCGTAATTATTTTCAATATCCTGCAGTTACAAATTACCAATTACTAATTACCAGTGACTAACCAATAAACCCTAACTCCTAAACAAAAACCCATGTCCCATACAGTAAAAATAAAAGAAATATTCGCCCGCGAGATTCTGGATTCACGCGGTAATCCTACTATTGAAGCAAAGGTAATAGCATCAGACGGCAGTATCGGGATTGCTGCCGTTCCTTCAGGTGCTTCAACCGGAACATATGAAGCTTTGGAATTGCGTGATGCCGATCCGGATCGTTATCTGGGCAAAGGAGTGCTGAAGGCGGTGGAAAACGTCAATTTCAAAATTGCCCCGGCTTTGAAGGATTTTGTGTTAGGTAAACAGGCGGAGCTGGATAAAAAGATGATTGAGCTGGATGCAACAGAAAATAAAGCCAAGCTGGGTGCGAATGCAATTTTGAGTGTTTCTCTGGCATATGCTAGGGTGTCGGCAAAATCAGCAAAAATTCCTTTATATGAATATCTGCGGGCACTTTCAAAAATAAAAGGGAAATATTCTTTTCCTCTGCCGATGATGAATATCATCAACGGCGGTCAGCATGCTGATAATAAACTGAGCGTACAGGAATTTATGATTGTTCCCAAGGCAGATTCGTTCAGAGAATGCGTCAGGATGGGTGCTGAAATATTTCATTCATTAAAAGTAGTATTAGAAAATAATAAACTTTCGGTGATGGTGGGTGATGAAGGAGGGTTTGCTCCGAAAGTGCAGTCGCATAAAGAAGCAATGAATTTAATTATGATGGCGGTCAGTAAAACGCAATATGAAACGGGAAAGAATGTTTCATTTGCTCTGGATGCCGCTGCTTCTGAATTTCACAACGCAGCTTCCAATAAATATCTGATTCAACCGGAACAACACAGTATGACGTCTGAAGATATGATTAATATGTATGCAGACTGGCAGTCCAATTACCCGATTATTTCAATTGAGGACGGATTAACCGAAGATGACTGGGATGGGTGGCAGTTAATGACCAAGAAACTGAAAGACAAAATGATGCTGGTGGGCGATGATCTGTTTGTCACAAATATTAATCGCTTTAAAAAAGGGATTGATAAAGGTATTGCCAATGCTATTCTGATTAAATTGAATCAAATCGGCACGTTAACAGAAACACTGGACTGTATCCGGTTAGCAAAAGAAAACGGATACAAAACTGTGATTTCGCACCGTTCCGGTGAAACTGCCGATACTTTCATAGCCGATTTGAGCGTGGCCGTAAACTCAGAATATATTAAAACAGGTTCACTTTCCCGTGGTGAAAGAATTGTAAAATACAACCGCCTAATGGAGATTGAAGAGGAAGTAGGTGGTAATAAGTAATTGGTAATTCGCAATACTCACTAATTACGTATTACCAATTACGAATCACCGGTTACAAATTACCAAATTACAGATTACCGATTACCAATAAATATGAAAAAAACTATAAAACACAGAACAACTATACAATATAAACCAACGGTACTAATTGTATTAGACGGCTGGGGGATTGCCCCCGCTTCCGAAAGTAACGCTATTGAACTGGCCAAAAAACCGGTAATGGACCGTTTGTGGAAAAAATATCCTCATACCAAACTTAAATCATACGGCAGGTTCGTCGGACTTCCGGCAAAACAGGACGGTAATTCCGAAGCAGGTCACATGAATATCGGCGCAGGAAGGATTGTAGATCAGGATTCAATTATTATCACCAAAAGCATACTTGACGGAACGTTTTATCGTAACCCGGGATTTGCGCAAGCGGTACAGCACGTTAGCAAATACAAATCCAATCTGCATCTGATGGGTATTATTTCCGGTGATCAATGTCCGCACATGAGTCCGGATCATCTGACGGCATTGATTGAACTTGCACGTAGAAAAAGAGTATATAATGTTTTTCTGCATTTTTTTACGGACGGCAGGGATTCCAACCGCTACTATGCGATAAAGCTGATTAAAAAGATTGAAAAGAAATTAAACAGTAACGAAATAATTTCAACGGTAATGGGCCGTTACTATCTGGATCGGACAAAAAACTGGGATATAACCCAGCGGGCTTATAATGCACTGGTATTGGGGGAGGGCCTGAAAGCTGACAGTCCGCAGCAGGCTATTCTGCAGGCCTATAACAGGGGGGAAACGGATGAATTCGTGACACCCAGTATTATGAAAGGTGGAAAACCAATTTCTGACGGTGATTCAGTGATTTTTTACAATCTGCGTTCAGATAGGGCGCGCCAGCTGGCCAAACCGTTTGTACAGAATAAATTCAATACAAAAAATGCGAAAAGCTTCCAGCGGAAAAAAGTTTTAAAGAATCTTATTTTTGTCGCAATGACCGATTTCGGTCCGGACCTTGAGGGAATGTTGACCGCTTATCCTTCCATGGATATCAGAGATACATTGCCGATGGCCCTGCGGAATGTCCGTCAACTATATGTTGCTGAGGGGCAAAAGTACGCACACATGACTTATTTCTTTAACGGTGGTTATTCGGATCCGGTGGGCGGTGAAAGCCGTATTACAATACCTTCAACATCTGTGAAACATTTTGATGATAAACCGGAGATGAGCGCCGGAAAAATAACAAATACTGTTTTGCAGAAATTAAAATCAAGATCGTATGATTTTATTGCCTTAAACTATGCCAATCCGGATATGGTAGGGCATACCGGGAATCTAAAGGCGACGGTTAAAGGGATTGAATTCACTGATAAATGTATCGGAAGGATAGTCCAACAGGTGCAAAAACAAAAAGGCACGGTTATCATTACGGCTGACCATGGCAATGCCGAGGACATGATTAATCTGAAAACCGGAGAAGTTGATACAAAACATTCATCTAATCCGGTGCCATTTATCATTGTCAGTTCTGATAAAAAAATTACCAGAAAGAAAAATTTGCCGGAAGGTGTTCTAGGAAATGTGGCGCCGACTATTTTGGACATTATGAAAATAGAGAAACCGAAACTAATGAAATTAAAAAGTCTATTGTAATGAATGCGGATTTTGTAACCCTAATTATTATTGACGGATTCGGGATCGCACCTCCCCGCAGAGGGAATGCAATCAGCGTTGCCGTTACCCCAAATTTGGACAAAATTATTGCAACATATCCTACAATGGCCGTGCAGGCTTCAGGGGAACTGGTTGGTTTGCCCTGGGGCGAAATGGGTAATTCGGAAGTCGGGCATCTGAGTATCGGGACCGGCAGGATTGTCTATCAGTCGTTTCCCAGAATTAACAAATCAATCGCGGACGGCAGTTTCTTTAAAAATGAAGCATTTCTGGCCGCGGTGAATCATGCAAAAAAGAATAATTCAGCCATACATATCATGGGATTGGTATCTGACGGCGGAGTTCACAGTTCGGAAGAGCACCTCTATGCGTTACTGGAACTATGTAAAGATAATGGGGTAAATAAAGTATTTATCCATGCCTTTTTAGACGGTCGTGATACACCCAAAAACAGCGCAGAAGACTTTATTCAGCAACTGCAGCGCAGAATAATAGATCTGCAGATTGGAAAAATTGCCACATTGGCCGGCAGATTTTATGCTATGGATCGGGACAATCGCTGGGATCGGATTGAGAAATCGTATAACGCAATAGTTGAAGGGTTTTCAGAACAGACTACTGAAGATCCGATTGCCATGATTAAAAAATCATATGAAAACAGTGTATTTGATGAGGAATTCATTCCAACGGTTGTTGTGGAAAACGGTAAACCGGTGGCAACTGTACAGGATAATGACGCAATGATTTTCTTTAATTTCCGGCCTGACCGTACCAGGCAGATTACTAAAGCATTTGTATTACCGGGGTTTGAGAAATTTCAAAAGAAACGTAATATTGCTAATTTGTTTTTTGTTTCCATGACCGAATTTGAAAAAGATCTGCCGGTAAGCGCGATAGCATTTCCGCCAATTGAAATTACCACCCCGCTTGCCAAAGTAATTGCGGATAATGGTTTTAAACAGCTTCATATTGCAGAAACGGAAAAATACCCGCATGTGACGTTCTTTTTTAATGGTGGTAAAGAAGCTGCCTATGAAGGTGAGGATCGTGTATTGATTCCTTCGCCACATGTTTCCAGCTATGACCAGAAACCCGCCATGTCCACTCGTGAGATTAAGGATCGTGTCGTGCAAGAAATTCTGACAAAGAAATATAAACTTATTGTAATAAATCTTGCTAACGTTGATATGGTCGGTCATACGGGTAATTTAAAGGCAATAATCAAAGCTGTAGAGGTTGTTGATGAAGCTTTAAAGGAAATTGTTGAAGCGACACTAGATATGAACGGAGCGGTGGTAATTACCGCTGACCACGGCAATGCTGAGGAAAAAATGAACGCACAGACCGGGGATATTATTAAGGAACATTCCGCAAATCCGGTGCCGTTTATTTTGATCGGTAAACAATGGGAGGGGCAGAATACGCTCCAGAGCCATGATTTATCAAGTCTGCGTCCGGTTGGGATGCTTGCCGATGTTGCCCCGACAATTCTGCAGATTCTGGGATTGGATCGACCGGCAGAAATGACCGGCAGGTCTCTGATTTAGTTTGTTGGGCAAATTATCCTTTGATACAATATAATTAAACCAAAACATAATCAACTATTATATGAATAAAAAGATTTACGACGTAATTTCACTTGGTGGAGCTACACGTGATATCACTTTTTATACTGATGAAGGTCAGGTAATTGACACGCCCGAAGATCTCACTCGCCAAAAATTAATCGGATTTGAATACGGAGCCAAAATGATCAGTGACAAGGTTTATTTTGGTTTGGGGGGAGGGGGATGCAACACGTCTGTTTCTTTTGCCAGATTGGGACTGCGCAATGCGTGTTGGATAACAGTAGGAAATGACCGCGAGGGCGATTCAATTATTAATGATTTAAAAGACGAAGGTGTTGATACAAAATACGTCCAAAGAAACAGCAAACTTTCAACCGGTTTTTCATTCATTACCATAGCGGAGAAGTCAAAAGATCATGTGGCATTTTTGTATCGCGGTTCCAATAATGCATCAATTTTTCCCAAAAATGCCGCCAAAATATTAAAAACACAGTGGCTCTACGTTTCTTCTTTAACCGGTAAAACTTGGTTGAATAACGCGCATTCAATCGTAAAATTCATTAAAGAAAGCGGCACTAAGCTCGGTTGGAATCCCGGCGAGACGCAGCTAAAAGCCGGAAAGAAGAAACTTTCCTCAGTGCTTAAAGTTACTGATGTCCTGTTTATTAATAAGGATGAAGCAATTGAATTGGTATTATCCGCCGGAATGATACCAAAGCAAATAAATAATGCACGGGTACTGACAAAAATTATTCAGGGTTGGGGACCGAAAATTGTCGTAATAACTGACGGCAGAAAAGGAGCGTATGTCTATGACGGAAAAAATTCTTACTATTCAAAAGTGATAGACAGAAAGGTTGTTGATACCACCGGAGCGGGTGATTGTTTCGGCTCTTCGTTTGTGGCCGGGATGGTTCATTTTAATGGTAATATTGAAAAAGCTGTTCGTTTATGCATGTTAAATACCGCATCATTAGTCCAGAAGACTGGTGCTCAGAACGGCTTGATTTATTGGAGGGATGTTAAAAATAAGTTCACTAAATAATAATATGAAAACAATCATTGCAGAGGTCTCAGCACGGCATATACACCTGAGCCAAAAAGATTTGGAAAAGTTATTCGGGAAAAATTACCAATTAAAGAAATTAAAGGATCTGTCTCAGCCTCATCAATTTGCAACCAAGGAGACTTTATCAGTAAAAGGTGAACGCGGTGTTTTCCCCAAAGTACGGATTATCGGTCCGGTTCGGGACAAGACTCAGGTTGAGCTTTCTGTTACGGATTGCTTTGCTTTGGGTATCAGACCGTCAGTGCAGATTTCCGGCCAGGTGAAAACCGCCAGTCAGGTTATTTTAGAAGGACCAAAAGGGCGGGTGACCGCCCCGGCTATTGTTGCTATGCGGCATTTACATTTATCAGAAAAGCAAGCGAAGATGTGGAAGTATAGGACTGGTAAAAAAATATCGGTGTTAATCAAAGGTGAACGTTCTGTAATTTTAAATAATGTTGTTGTGCGTGTTGGCGATTTTGACACCAGACTGCAACTAGATACAGATGAGGGTAATGCCGTAGGTTTAGTTAATAATCAAAAAGTATATATTTATGAAAAGTAACAAACAGAATCTGCTTGTTTTAAATAACGGCTCCAGCAGTTTAAAATTTACTGTGTTTGATTATGATAAAAGAGGATTAGGTAAAATAATTATAGAGGGAGCTTATTCCGGTTACAATACCGGTTCTGTTTTGGAGTATCATATAAACGATAAAAAAATCCGAAGAAAGTATTCCAATAAATACACGTTAAAAAGTGCCTGGCAGGTTGTTTCAAAAATATTTTACCAAATAGATATCCAAACCGTCGGCTTAAGGGTGGTTCACGGCGGACCCGAGTTCAGAAATAGCTGTAAACTGGATAAAAAAACGATCCAGAAAATCAGTAAATATAATAACCTGGCCCCGTTACATAACATACAAAGTCTGGAGCAGGCGCGATTAGTGCAGATGACCTGGCCGAGAGTTACAATAGTTGCCAGTTTTGATACCGCCTGGTTTTCAGATCTGGAACCGGAAGCGTATTTGTATTCATTGCCGGTCCGCTATTGTGAGAAGTTTAATATCAGAAAATACGGATTTCATGGTCTGAGCCACGAAATGGCCTGCGTTTATGCCGCGGAAAAAATCGGCGTCAGCTTAAAAAAATTATCAGCAATCACTGTGCATTTAGGATCCGGCGCCAGTATGGCTTGGCTGGAAAACGGACGCGTTAAAGATACGACAATGGGTTTCTCGCCCAACGAGGGTCTGACCATGGCGACACGCACCGGTGATTTGCCGGTGGCGGTGGCAATGTATCTGGCCAAAGAACAAAAGATGTCATGGGATGAAATAGATCATCTGATTAATAAAAAATCCGGTCTCCTGGGTTTATATGGCAATGCTGATTTGCGGGAAGTTTTGACTGCCGCCGGGTATAAAATAGCCGGTTATAAATCCGCTTCAAAATATTCCGCTGTGCAGACGAAATCCGCGAAGCAGGCACTTGCGGTCTATGTTTATGATATCAGGCGGTATCTGGCGTCCTATTTGGGCATGAGCAGAAAACCGCAGGCAATTGTATTTACCGGAGTGATCGGCATGCACAGCGAAATTATCCGTAACCTAGTTTTAAAAAACATACATCTGCCAAAGAGTTGCCGGGTATTGATTGCGCCCGAGGGGGAAATGATCAATATAGCGCAAAAGACATGGCAGTATATAATGCGGTAAAAAATACCGGCGATTCACAGAGTAAAACAACAGAAAAATATTATGCAGAAAAAAAGAATTGAAAGCGCCGTCGGAATCGTTCTGTTTAATCCTGAGAACAAAGTGCTGATTGTGTTCAAAAAATGGATCCAAAAATGGGAATTCCCTCAGGGTAAAATTGAAGACGGTGAAGAAAAGATAGAAACTCTGAAAAGAGAAATGAGGGAAGAAACGGGTATTGAAAATTTCAAAATTGTGGAGGATTTCAGAACCAAAACACATTACCGTTTCACGCGTGATGAATATCTAGTAAGTAAAACGGTTGATTACTATCTGGGGGTAGCGGATAAAGAGGTGCGCCTTTCTTCCGAACATGAAAAATACTGCTGGTGCACATATGAAGAAGCGAAGGAGTTACTGGTACACAAAAATCACATTGGCGTTTTAAATAAAGCAATCAGTCGGTTAAAAAAACCTTTAATATTTATTAATTAAGATTATTCTATGAGCATTAAACCAACTGTCAACGACCTAAACTGGAAAATAGCCGGAGAGGCGGGTTACGGAATTAAATCAATCGGACTTATGTTCTCCAAAATCTGCGCCAGGGGAGGACTGCATATTTTTGATTATTCGGAATACCCGTCGTTAATCCGCGGTGGCCACAATACCTACCAGGTCAATGTCGGTAGTGAAGAAAAATGGTCTCCAAAAATTGCCGTAAATTTACTGGTAGCTTTGGATCAGTTGACGATTGATTTACATAAAGACGAACTGGAAGAAGGTGGCGGATTGATTTACGATAATGAGGATAAGAAAATTGATGTAAGCGTAATTGATGCCAAAAAGTATAATCTTTTCCCAATTCCGCTAACCAAGCTGGCGGAAGCAGCAGGCGGTAAAAAAGTGATGCGTAACTCCGTCGCTTTAGGTGCTTCGGTTGGTCTGATCAGTTATGATTTTGAACTGTTGAAGGCTATGATCAAAGATGAATTCCGGAGAAAGGGCGACGAAATAGTGGATTTGAATATTAAAATAGCGGAAGCAGGATACAATTATGTCAGGGATAATTTTAACGTGGAAAAATTTCCGTTTAAGCTGAAACCAATCAAGGGCCCGAAACAGATGGTCTTAACTGCAAATGAAGCGATCGGCATGGGGGCAATAGTGGCAGGATGCAAATTTATGTCCGCCTATCCTATGACTCCTTTCACTTCAATTCTGCATTATCTAGCGGCAAACGGAGAAAAGCACAATATTCTGGTTAAACAAACGGAAGACGAGATTTCAGCAATCACTATGGCGTTGGGTGCGAGTTTCGCCGGTGTGAGGGCAATGACCGGAACTTCAGGTGGCGGTTTTTCATTAATGGTGGAAGCGCTGGGACTTTCCGGTATCACTGAAACACCGATTGTCATAGCTGAAGTGATGCGTCCGGGACCGGCTACCGGATTACCAACCTGGACGGAACAGTCGGATCTGCAATTTTTAATCCATGCTTCACAGGGCGAATTCCCGAGAATTATAATCGCACCGGGTGATGTACGGGAGGCATTTTATGCTACACAACATGCCTTTAATCTGGCGGAAAAATATCAGCTGCCGGTGTTTATTCTTTCCGATAAATTTATTTCAGAGAGTAATAAATCCGAAGAATTTTTTGAGACCGATAAACTGAAAATAGAACGCGGTGCCTTGGTGTCTGATGTTGAACTGAAAAAGATTAAGAAGTTTAAACGGTATAAGTTTACGGATACCGGGATTTCACCAAGAAGTATTCCGGGACAGCCGGGCGGTATGCACAATGCCAATTCTGATGAGCATGATGAATTTGGTTATTCTTCCGAGGACGCAGAAAACAGAGCCCGGATGGTGGAAAAAAGGGCGTTAAAGATTGAAGAAGCGCAAAAAGAACTGCCGGATCCGGTTTTATACGGTCCGGAAAATTCTGATGTAACAATAATTTCCTGGGGGTCAACTAAAGGACCGATTTTAGAAGCGATGAAATTATGCGAACGGGATAAACAAAAAGTAAATTTTCTACATATTGCCTATGTCTTTCCGTTTCCGGATGAAAAAGTAAAAGCAATAATCAGAAAAGCTAAAAACATTGTTCTGGTAGAAAATAATTTTACAGCACAGCTAGGTTCCCTGATCCGTGAATTCACTGGTGAGGAAATTGAAAACAAATTACTGAAATACAGCGGCAGGCAGTTTTATCCGAGTGAAATTCAAGGTTATATAAGTGATATTTTGAAAAACTAGCAGACTTCACGCTGGTTATTAATCTCAATTCCTAAACCCTTAATATCTTAACCCTAATAATATATGAAACCAGAAGAACTAAACACCCCGCATGATCCAACCTGGTGCCCGGCCTGCGGTAATTTCGGGATTTGGATTGCCTTAAAAAAAGCGATTACTGAACTGAATCTTGATCCGAATCACGTCGCGGTCAGCTATGGGATCGGCTGTTCGGGGAATGAAAATAATTTTGTTAAAACATATGCCTTCCACAGTCTGCACGGCAGGGCACTGCCGCCGGCGGCCGGAATTAAATTTGCCAATGATGCATTGACGGTGCTTGCTATCGGCGGAGACGGGGATGCTTACGGAGAAGGCGGCAATCATTTTATTCATGCCTGTAAAAATAATTACGATATTACTTATCTGGTTCACGACAATCAACTTTACAGTTTGACAACCGGACAGGCGTCACCGACATCGCAAAAAGGGATGGCAACAACGACAACTCCGGAAGGCATAATTGAAGACCCACTGAATCCAATCTCGTTGGCGCTTGCCGCCAACGCCACGTTTGTGGCAAGAGGATTTTCCGGCAGGGCCGATCATCTGTCAGGGTTGATTAAACAGGCGATCCAGCATAAGGGTTTTTCCTTTATTGATATTCTGCAGAACTGCGTAACTTTCAATAAACTAAACACCTTTCAGTTTTTTAACCAGCGGATATATGACATGAACGCGGAAGGTTACGAAGCTAATGACAGGCAGAAAGCGCATGCTAAAGCAATGGAGTGGGGAGATAGGATTCCGATCGGAATATTTTATCAGGAAGAGAAGCCTTCCTACAACTCTGTTGTTTCTCAAAAGCGGAATGGAACATTGGTTGAGCAATCATTAGAAAAAGCTGACCTCACTCCAAATTTTGAGAAGATGGTATAAGTGACTGAAATACCGGGAATGAGCAAATAATGAATAAAAAATGGGTCGTAAGTAAAAAAGTGCCGGAAGCACTGGTTAGTAAATTCCCGGAAATCAACCCGGTGATTTTGCAGTTGTTGTATAACCGAGATATTGTTGAGCAAAATGATATTGATGAATTTCTAAATCCCGAATATAAACACAATCTTCATGACCCCTATTTATTTAGGGATATGAAGAAAGCGACCAGGCGGATTTGGCAGGCGATTGAGAAAAAAGAAAAAATAGTGGTGCATGGGGACTATGATGCGGACGGTGTCTGCAGTTCAGTAGTTCTGTACGATACGCTGAAAAATCTGGGAGCGGATGTTTCAGTTTTTCTTCCTCACCGCGAACGGGAAGGATACGGTATGAACGTAATTACTGTGCAGAATTTCATTGACCAGGGAAACAATCTGATTATTACGACGGACTGCGGCATTACCAACCACGCGGAGGTTGAGCTAGCGAGAAAAAACGGGGTGGATGTAATTATTACTGACCATCATGAAGCGCCGATTGATCTGCCTAGAGCTAATGCCATTATCAACCCGCATGTTAAAGGGGAGACTTATCCTTTTAAACACTTAGCGGGATCCGGTGTCGCTTTTAAATTAGCATCAGCATTGATAACTGAATCGCTCGCTAAACCGGAATACAGTTTGCCGGAGGGGTTTGAAAAATGGCTTTTGGATATGGTAGCGATTAGTACAGTCACTGACATTATGCCGCTTTTGGGTGAGAATCGGGTTTTTGTGAAATATGGATTAATTGTCCTGGAAAAAACCAGAAGACCCGGTTTAAAAGCGCTGATGGAAACGATTGGAAACAGGAGAAGCAGGGTTGATACATTTACGATCGGATTTCAGATCGGACCCAGGATTAACGCAGCGGGCCGGATGGATCACGCTAAACTGGCATTTCAATTGTTAACAGCCGAGACTGCGGAAGAGTCGGCACACCTTGCGGAAAAACTGCAGCTGAACAATATTGAAAGACAAAAAATTACCGTTGATTATGTACAGGAGGCAAAAATTCAGATCGGCGAAGTGGGTGATGAAAAGAAGTTATTATTTGCCATTGGCAAAGACTGGCCGGCGGGCATTATCGGGCTGATTGCCGGAAAAATTGCCGATGAATTTTATCGCCCGACACTAATTTTAACGGAACAGGACGGAAAAATTACTGGATCCGGAAGAAGTATAAGGGAATTCAATATCGTTGAGGCGCTGGAAAAAACGCAGATCCATTTTGAACGCTGGGGTGGACATTCACAAGCCGGTGGATTTACATTAAAAAGTGTCGCCAGTGTGGAACAGTTCCAGGTTGATTTTGAAAAAGTCGTAAACGAAGAATTGCAGGGGAAAAAACTGTCACCATATTTGGAAGTTGAGGCGGAAATTGAACTAAGTGACATTGATTGGAAATTTTACGGTCAGCTCGATTCTTTTCAGCCATTCGGCGAGGGGAACCGCAACCCGTATTTCCTGGTCCGTAGCGCGGTGGTAGCCGGAATGCAGAAGGTCGGCAGTACCGGCAAGCATCTTAAACTGATGATTAAAGACAGTTCGGGACTGGTCAGGAAAACAATCGGTTTCGGGTTTGGCGATTTCTTTGATACTATTGAGATAGGTGAGAAAGTTGATCTTGTTTTTGAAGTAGGGATTAATGAATGGAACGGTAATCGTGAATTAGAATTAAAAATTATTGATCTGAAAAAAAGTGACTGACAAAAAAGAAAAGAAGCTGATTATTTTTACCGACGGCGGAGCGCGTGGCAATCCGGGACCGGCCGCATCCGGGGTGGTAATATTTGACGAGCATAAAAAAATTCTGGGCGAATATTCTGAATATCTGGGCGAAACAACAAATAATCAGGCGGAATACCGGGCGATAATTTTGGCTTTGAAAAAGGCGATTGATCTGAAGGGCACAAAAGTAATAATTTATTCCGACAGCGAACTGATCGTGAACCAGTTGAACCGCAAATATAAAGTTAAAGATGCCGGACTTTCAACGCTTTTTGTTCAAGTCTGGAATCTGGTACAAAAATTTGATTCTGTTGAATATCATCACATACCAAGAGAAAAGAATAAACTGGCTGATGCGCAGGTGAATAAGTGTTTGGATATGCTATAGATATTATGCTTATCAATTAATGGTTTAATTTAAGTGATTTGACATAAAATCTTGAAATGAGCTATCATTTAAATACAAAAGAATACTTTTTATTGGGCGGCCTCAAGGTCGTTTATTTTATTTAATTATGGAAAATTCTATGGAAAAAGAAATGAAACCGGTCCGGGAAGTAGGGAAGAAAAAAGGACTGATTATTTTATCCGCAGCTGGATTTATAATTCTAGCGGGTTTTTTGTGGTACTCCATATCAAGTGACAAAATTAGTAATATGAATAGTTTTAATGTTGTTTTTAAGGCCAATACAAATTCTAGCAACACGGCAGGAAACAGTACTAATACTGTGATAGTAAATGAAAATATTAACGTTGATTCAAGTGCCAATGAAAACGCCAACGTGAATTTACCGACAAATAGTAATACTAATGTTCCTGTTAATGAATCAACAGTAAATATGAACACTGCAATCGGTGGATCCTCTGATGTATCCGTCATTGATACCAGTAACTGGGAAACATACGAAAACAAACAGCTCGGATTCAGTTTTAAGTATCCTTCAAGTTTTGGTTACGTAAGTAGCACATTGGAAGTTGGTGATACCGGAAGAATATTCAGAGGCACTTTTAGTAATACTGCTAATATAGTCATTGGTGGTGCTTCATCAGATTATACTTTTCCCAGCGAAGCTGGTTTTACCCATACCTATGGTTATAAGAGTGTCGTGGATGGCTATAGCATGTTACTGCCAGTAACTGATCCATCCTTGCGTGAAAAATCAGTTAACTTAATCAAAAAGATAACTGCCGTAAATACGAATGGAATATTAGTTAAGACGGATTTTTTTGAGGTAGAACAAACTGGAGCAATATTCAATTTGAATCACGATACAATTACGGGCATGGCACTACTTAAAAAAGATACGGAAACACTCCCACTTGATCAATTTGAAGCCATTCTTAAGACATTCACGTTGTTAACGCCAAAAGAAAATACTACGGCAGTTATCAATGAAATTGATACTTCTGACTGGAATGTTTATGAAAATAGTTTGAGAAAGTTTACTATCAAATATCCAAATAACTGGGTAATAGATGAATATCAGGAAGAGTCGGTAGGGTTCAGGCCGAAATGCTGTACATACCATGAGCCAAGTACAATAGACTATGAAGTCTTTCCTGTCCATATAATGTACGCTTCGTATTTTGAATCACTTCAAAATATTCTCAAGAGTGTGCGTCCTGGGCTGTACACACCTTATGAACTTGGCAATGTTACTGGCTATGGAAATTATGAAGATTATGACGATATTGAACAGATTTATGCTCCCGTACCTGGAAACCGTACGGTATATATCCAAGGAATGTATTACGTTGTAACTGAGGATGCGGGATTAGAGTTTACGAAGAATGATTTCAGGAACATCTATCTTGCAATGTTAAAGACGTTTGAGATAACGGAAGAGTTATAATTAATTTAACAAAATATATTGATAAGTTACAATGAATATACAAATTAAAAAAACATTGGGCGTCCTCGTCAGCACTTTGCAATGCGTTTTCTGTACATGTTGTCCGGAGAACGCATTTTTTATTTGTTATATTAGGTAACCAAATGGGTGATAAATATGCTAATAACTCCCACACTTATTAATAAGTGTGGGAGTTGACAATATACCGTTTTGTAGTATGATATACATTGCCGTTATCTAAGCCGGATGATTGCCCGGGTCATTTGCCAAAAGCAAATGCACTGGGAGGAAAGTCCGAACACCCTTCCCACACCAATGTTATGAATATATATGATTTATTCTATTCAGAGTATTGGTGTGGGAAGAAGTGGATAGCTCGTAACTCGGGCCGGGAATAAAGGATATTGAAGAGTTCTATAGACTTTTTAATGTCTGGATGTCCTAGGGATAGTGTCACAGAGACTAAACCGCCCCGCCAATTGGCGGGGTAAGGGTGAAAAGTAAGGGCCTAAGAACCCTTTTCCTTCTTTGGTAACAGGGAAGGATGAAAAACCCTATCCGGTGCAAGATTAAATAGGTCCTTGGGCGTTTAGCAATAAGCGCAACAAGGGCGGGTTGATCGCTTGACCCCGCTTTAGCGGGGCTAGATAGATAATCATCCCTTCTTCGTTCCTCGCTACGCTTGAAACTTCGAAGGGCAGGCCTCCTACAAAAGTAGAATGACCTGTCCTCCGTAGCTCTGAGCAGAGCGAAGAGCGAAGGAGGACAAAATTCGGCTTATAGGCTTAGATAATCGGCAATCAAAATAGGGGTCTCAATAATGAACCTCTATTTGACTAATCCACTCAAATTTATGAATCCCGTCAGAAATTATTAGAGATAGCGGGACATAAATAAGATTTCATAATTTACATAATTTCTAACGGGATGAATAAGTCAGAACTTACTTTTAGTGCAATTCTGGTTCCTTTGGATTATGTGGTTATTTTTTTTGCCGGATTAGTTTCCTACGGTCTTCGTTTCGGATCTTTTGTTTCTGATTTAAGGCCGGTTATTTATGAAATGCCTTTGAAAGAATTTTTGCCGATTCTGTTTTTTGCCAGCTTGCTCTGGATAATTGTATTCGGTTTCAGCGGATTATACAGCATCCGATCCACCAGAAAGATGGTGGAAGAACTCACTAAAATTGTATTAGCATGTTCAACAGCTGTACTAGTGATAATAATTGTAATATTTTTTCAGCGGGAACTGTTCTCATCCCGTTTTATTGTGCTTACCGGATGGATATTAACGATAGTATTTATCGGTATTGAAAGATTTATTATCCGTTCCATTCAGCGCAGACTATTAAGAAAAGGGATCGGTTCACACCGGGTTGCGGTAATTGCCAAAGAACCGTCAGAAACCGGAATTGTTAAAATCATGCAGGATAATCCCGCTTAGGATATAAAATTGTTGAACATATCCAGATTAAAAGCGAGGAAGATATTGAAAAAATTAAACATGCTTTTGACAGTTCATTGATTGATGAAGTAATTCAGTCAGATTCTGATATTGATAAGCCTCTGGTGCTGAAGGTGATAGATTTATGCAATGAATATCATGTCACTTTCAAATATGTTGCCAATCTTTTTGAAACATCCGCAACTAACATTGCAGTCACTCCACTGGCTGATATTCCTGTAATTGAATTGAAGCGCACACCCTTGGATGGCTGGGGGAAAATAATGAAAAGAGTATTTGACATAGCGTTTTCCGTTCTAGTACTGATTATTCTTTCCCCTTTGTTTTTAGTCGTGGGGATAATTATCAAACTGGATTCCCCGGGGCCCGTGTTTGTCGGTTTGGAAAGAGTAGGCAGAAAGGGCAAGACATTTACCTTGTACAAATTCCGGTCTATGGTTGACGGCGCGCACGGCATGAAAAAGGAATTGTCACAATTTAACGAACGTTCCGACGGCCCATTGTTTAAGATGAAAAATGATCCCCGAATTACCCGTTTCGGCAAATTCTTAAGAACCAGCAGTATTGATGAATTACCTCAATTTTGGAATGTCATACAGAGCAAAATGAGCGTGGTCGGACCGCGTCCGCACGAACCGGAGGAAGTGAGTAAATACCAGAAGCATCATAAAACACTTTTGACCATCAAGCCCGGAATTACCGGTATGGCTCAGGTATCAGGAAGATCGGACTTAAATTTTGAAGAAGAAGCGAAGCTGGATGTTTACTATATTGAAAACTGGTCAATGATTTTGGATTTGCAACTGATTTTCCGAACCCCGTTTGCGCTTATAGCTAAGCGGTCTGCGGCATAATATGTTAAAATAACAATATGAAGATAGCTTTAATACATGACCATTTGGCACAGGATGGGGGAGCTGAAAAAGTACTGATGGCGTTTCAGGAGATTTTTCCTGACGCACCGACTTACGTGCTGGTATATAATCCCAAGCAAGCTAACAGTAATTTTGCCCACAAAGATATCCGGACTTCTTTTATCCAAAAGTTGCCTGGTGGCGTTAAGCATTATAAATGGTTTATCAGGTTGATGCCGGCGGCCACAGAAAGCTACGATTTGTCGGAATATGACATTGTTCTGTCCAGCACCTCGGCTTTTGCCAAGGGGATCATCACCAAGCCGGAAACTTTGCATGTCTGCTATTGTCATACGCCAACCCGGTACTTATGGAGTGATACTCACAGTTATGTACAGGAGCTTTCATACGGGCCGATCGTCCGAAAATTAGTGCCGTTTGTTTTGCATAAACTGCGTTTATGGGATCAATTGGCGGCGGACCGGGTTGACTATTTTATTGCCAATTCGCAAACTGTCCAAAAACGGATTAAGAAATATTATAACCGAGACAGTGTCG
>Ga0172379_10001696_pt1 | contig 42576 bp, 42 predicted proteins | sample GrowelOW334metaG_FD_119756 | JGI IMG/M metagenome (GOLD analysis project Ga0172379, IMG submission 119756) | Groundwater microbial communities from an aquifer near a municipal landfill in Southern Ontario, Canada - Groundwater well OW334 metaG | ecosystem: Environmental > Aquatic > Deep... | reverse complement strand
GACCCAAATCACGTCCAGCGCCGGAATACCCATGACAAGCAAAGTGGTGATGATTTTCGACCCGGTTATTATCGACAGTACTGCCAGCATGAAGCCGATGAAAATCGATCCGCCCTCGCCCAAAAAAATCTTCGCCGGCTGCCAATTGAAAATCAAAAATCCCAGACAGGCTCCAGCCAAGGCCAGCGCCCAGATACCGGTAGCCGAAAGCGGCATATCCCAGCGAAGCGACGCCAGAAAAATGAATATCGAAGCGATGACTGCGATTCCCGACACTAAGCCGTCAAGGCCATCAAGAAATTTAGTCGTATACATCATTCCCAACAGCCAAATGATGGCAATAATAATACCGATTATGCCCGACAGATTAATTACGCCGCCAGCGGCAGCCAAAGGATTGGTGATAAAACTAATATGAAGGCCGCCGAACATGACGATTATGACCGCGCAAATCGGGAATATTATCTGCTCATAAGGCGGAAGATTAAATTTATCATCAAGAGTGCCGCCGATTACCAAGACTAATGACGCCAGAATGATTGCGGCGAATAACCTGAGCGGCAGATCGGAAAAATCAGCGAGATGAAAATAACGAATCAGAATTATCGCGACAGCCGAAGATAAAAAAATCACCCAACCGCCCAAAAGCGGCGTCGGCAGTTCATGGACTTTCCGTGCGCTTGCCTCCGGCATATCGACGATATTCTTCTTCAGCGCAAATCGCCTGATCAGCGGCACCAGCGCCGTCGACAGCATGAAAGACGAAAGAATTACCGCCAAATACAGATAAAAATCAGTGTTTTCCATAGGTATAGTATAATGAATTCGGCCAAAAAAAACAACCCTGCCGATTAACCATGGCAGAGTTGCGATGTGCTTATTTTTCAGAAGTATCCTCTTCATCAAGATACTCCTCAACGAATATAAAACGATCTTCATCCTCCGTTAATTCACCTTCATCCGCATCTTCTGGCGGAGGCTGGCCGTATTCGTGGCCGCAATTCGGGCAATTCTTAGTCTTGTGAGAAAACATTTCGCCGCAGACCTGGCATTGCACCCTGATTCCGACGAAACAAACAAAGAATAGTACGCAGAAGACAATCAGGAACATCTCACCCAGGACTTTCAATAAATCGAGACCAACATCAGATGCGATATCCATGATCGCCTCACTTTCGAGACGAATGGCGCTTCGAATCTCGCCTGGCCGATCGCGATGACTTGTATTCGACGCCACCGATATTGCAATTACCCATGCCGCTCAGACGCTTCAGGAATCGAAACCACAATTTCATTACACTGCTCATGACGTATCTCCTTTTCGTTTTTAACGCCCCGACTGATTCGGTTATGTACACTGATACCAGCATAGCACACTTTTGATTTTTTGTCAATACCAACCATGAATTGCATCAGACATTCAAGTATTTAGAAATCGCAACCAATGCGGATATGGTATTAATAATAATGATGGCGATAAGCTCCGTGCCGAAAATAATCAAGAAATTGCTATTGAAATAGCCAATCAAATTAAAATCAGCTCCGGCGAAAAAAGTGTTAAAATAATTCTGAGCGAAAGACAAAACGGGATAGAGAAAAATCACCGCCGCCACGACTGCTAACAAGCCGGCCAAAATAGTTTCAAAAACAAAAGGGAAACGGATAAACCAATTGCCGGCTCCGACCAACTTCATGATAGCAATCTCGTTCTGGTGGGTGAAGATGGCGACTCGTACAGTATTGAAAACTATGAGAATGGCTATAATGATGAATATCAAGCTGATTATCATCATAATTTTCTTCACATTAACCCCGATCTGATTGATGCGATCGATAATCAGCTGATTATCTTCGTAATTTTTTTCTTCTACCAGACTGGAGATAGCCGGATCGTCCAGATATCTCAATATCTCAGGATAATCCTTGAGATCCTTCGCTTTAATGATAAGCGTGGCACCCATCGGATTGCCGCTGAGTTCCTTCAATGTTTCCTGAATTTGCAAATCATTAGCATGGCGCTCGCTAAAGACCGCTAAATTTTCTTCCGGAGATTTATATATTATTTCCTTGACTTGCGATAAGCCCTCTAATTTTGTCTTGGCTTCGGCGATTTTGCTTTCTTTGACCTCGGGCTTAAAATAGACCGAAACATCGATCCGATCTTTGACCGCGCCGACAGCCGAATCCGTAATCACATTTATCATCAACAAAAAATTGACGGAAACCAAGGCTAAAAAGACGATAAAAACAGTCGCCAGCGACAGCCAAATATTGCGCCAGAATGACTGGAGAGCAAATAATAATCCTCGTGATAATGAATGGATGAACATAATTATATTACATATTTACCGACTTTCTGATCCTGAGCCACCAACCCCCTGTCCAGAGTAATGACTCTGCGCTTCAAGGAATTAACGATCTCCTTATTATGGGTCACCATAACGACTGTCGTGCCGAATTCATTGATTTTCAGCAGCAGCTCGATGATGTCCTTGGTATTCAAAGCGTCAAGATTGCCAGTCGGCTCGTCCGCCAAAAGTACTTTCGGCCGATGAATAAGCGCGCGAGCGATAGCGACTCGCTGCCTTTCTCCGCCGGAAAGCTCTTGCGGATAACGATCGCATTTGTCCGTCAAATCCACTATGTGCAATACCTGAGGAACAATTAACTGTATCCTGCTTTTAGGCACTCCGGAAACCTGCAAGGCGAAAGCGACATTCTCAAAAACTGTTTTTTTTGGCAAAAGCTTGAAATCCTGAAATACAACTCCGATCTGGCGGCGCAATATCGGAATCTGGCTGGATTTTATCTTAGTAATATCCCAGCCGCCTATGCTTATGGAACCCTCGTCAGGCTGGATTTCAGAAATCAACAAACGGACGATTGTCGTCTTGCCGCAACCGCTCTGGCCGACTATGGAAACTAATTCCCCGGGTTCGATATGAATCGTCGCATCTTTCAAGGCGGCAGTGTTGGGCGGAAATATTTTTGTTACATTGTCTAGATGGATCATGGAACAGAATTTTATAATTTTTAATTTTTAATTTTTAAACAATTTGTTAATGTCTAAATTTTAAAAAATAATTCAACACTATTTCAATGCCGCAATAGTTGATGTAGCAATAAGCTCGACGCGGACATTTATTATTCCCGATCGAATAGAAGCGATCCTGCTGAAAGCCAACTTATTCAAGTCTATAACCCGATCCGGATGCCTTATCGGATCCGGTCCGTAATCCTTGATCGTAACAATGACTGACTTATTATTCTTCAAATTAGTCACCTTGACTTTTGTGCCCTTAGGATAAATAGTTGAAGCAGCCATCAAGACATTCCGATAGCGAGGATGCACATACCAAGATGCCTTGCCGGCAGTCGATGTTGCGACCTCAATCGGCTCAGGAATCGGCAAAGCTGCGGCATCTGTTGCAACAGGATTTCCAACCGTTGGCACGTCTCCCCAAGTCGCAGTAGCATCCGCGACTGAAGCTGCTTGGGCATAGCCAGGTAGTTCAGCAACCAAAGCTATAAATAGCAAAATCGAAATAGATGAAAATAATACTGATATTTTGACGAACTTCCCCCCATAAAGCCGATTGAATGGATTTGTCATGTATTGCATTATAAGTAATAATCAGTTATAATTCAAAAGTTATTGGAATATTTGCGGGTATGATTTAGTGGCAGAATGCGACCTTCCCAAGGTTGACGCACGAGTTCGATTCTCGTTACCCGCTAATAATCGATTATTAAGCCGACCTAGCTCAGTTGGTAGAGCGACGGTATCGTAAACCGTAGGTCGTGGGTTCGATCCCCACGGTCGGCTGATTATTAGACAGTCCGCCATGTCTGCGCCTTCCGGCAGCAGGGCGGGCTGTTTTTAATATGAAATATACTTAACGATCCGAGCTGAATCAAGCAAATCCTTGATATATTGATCCACATCAACCTTGATCAGGATATGCCTCAGTTTAACACTTTGCACGCCCGTTGTCTTGTCTGTCAGCTTCTGCTCCACCTTTACTATATGATAGCCAAAGCCGCTTTTTATCGGCTGGCCTATTACTGTGCCGGTCGCGGCAGTAAATATCTGGCTTTCCCAAGCTTGATCCAATTGGCCCTTGACGACCCAGCCCAAATCCCCTCCGGTATTAATGCTGGCTTCATCATCAGAATATTGCTTGGCGAGTATGCTGAAATCTGTCGAAGAAACAACAGCCAACTTCAGAACTTCATTCGCTTTTTCCTTAGCCGCGATATTTATGGGCAAAGAATCATCCTCGATGATCGCCGCCTGCAGATTCGACCGTTGAAGCATGGGAATCAAGACGAAATCCTTGAACTGGCTGAAATTAATGCCATATAAATTATTAATGATCTTTTCGGCCTGCGCTTGTCCTCCGATCTGCTTTAATAATTGGGCCACCTGGCCATCCAACTCCTCTTTGGTTATTGTTTTATTGTATGAAGCAAGTTTTTCGGCCACTAACTTATTAGCCGCCAAGCGATAAAAAATCCTGTCCGATAAATCGCTCTTGCCGGAATAATCGATCAAACCTTCGCGACTCATGGCCAAGGGCTGAGCCAGCGACTTGAGATTATCCATGTATTCTCCGACTCCGATGCTGGAATTATTAACGAATCCGGCCGGCAAATTAATAGTCTTGGAAATTTGATTACTAATGACATCATTAAACCCGTATTTATAAATGCCTAGCAAGACATAACCAAAAAGCAAGATAGCCAGCAAAATAATGAACCCGGCTAATTTCAGCCAAATATGTTTCTTTCCAGCAGTAACCGATTTCGGAGAGGCGGAAAATTTCCAAAACGATTTCCTCGGGCTAGAAGACGCTTTCTTTTCTGCGCCCTTGAATAGCGATTCCAAAGACTCCTCTTTCTCGGGCTTTTCCCAATCCTTGCTGACCGTGGCAAATGGCTTATAGCCCAAGGGCTTGATTTTTTGCGGCGGTACGGAAAATGGCGGTATTACCTTGCCGGCCGCGGGAGCAATTTCTTTTTTTGCCTTTACAGTTCTTGCCCCTGTTTTTACTTTCGGTTTTTTTGCATAAAGCTTAACCTGTTTTACCATGGCTTTAGGCATTTCTGAAGCCGGCTTTTTTTGTTCTTTGGCTGTTGAAGATTTTTGCTTTGATTCGATCATATTTTTATTGTCTTGCTTATTTGAAATGAGCTTTTTTTCTGATAGAGGGGCGATTAAGTTCGGCTTGATGATTATCTTCTTCAATGTTTTCGCAACAGGCTTCGGCGGCAAATATGAATTCTGGGTCTTTGAAGCGTATTTAGCAGCCGTATCAGCTTTAGGCGGGACTTCCGTAAAGCTTATTCCGCCCAACACAGCCCGCCTGAGACGAGACTTCACTTCAGGAGAAAGGTTCAATTTTTTTGCTGGCATATATGAATAATTAAAAATTACTTAAAAAAATAATTCCACCACTTAGCAATATTAGATTCTGAACCGCTATCCGCATTATCACCCGATAAATCTATGACTTCCTGATTAGTGTTCACCGCGGTCGATTCCGCCGAACCGGAATCCGGACGATTGATTACGATTGTCTGCTCTCCCGGCTTTTCCAATCCTAATTTGACTCTGGCATTCAATTCCAATTCGCCGCTTTTATCCCAATTCGATACCTTATCGCTCAAGACTGAATTTTCTGCCCGCAACTGCGCGATTTTTTCCTTATAGTCGCCGATCTGCCTGCTTATCTGCCGACGATTGACTATCTCCTTAGTCAAACCGAAAAATAGAAGCAAAAATATAATCAAGCCCGCCAAAAACCATAAACGATTGGCTACGATTGCCTGATCGGTTTTAAAAATTTTATTCATTAATATCAAGATTAATTATAGCACGAATCCGGCTTAACCGCCAAGCAATTTATTGAATGCGGCTGATCCGATCTTACTTTTTATCCTCATCAGCATATACTGGGCCCTGCGCTCTTTGCTATCTGATAAGTTATTCTGATAATTCTCTTGCTGCAGAATGATTTCCGATACGGCTCTTTCATGGCCGCGGACATTTGAAAGCAGCAATTTTACGCGGCTGCCGGCAAGCGACACGGAAATGTCTCCTAAATTGAATACGCCGGCGATAATTCCCGATTTTTTTGAATTTATATCCCTCAACTTATCATAAACCGCCTCCGATGTCTCGCGGCGGAAGAATCCGTGCTGATACATATCGATCAGCCGCAGATTCGTCAGTACCCAGCAGGTATAATAATGCTCATACAGGGCGCGGCAGAATAATAAAACGGCAAAAACCACTGCAAGTGAAAAAGCCGAAAGACCCCATGAACCGTACTGCCACAGATAATACATGAAGAAAAACGCGGCGAAAAGCAGCAGGACGGAAAAGAAAAACGGCCAGAACCGATTCAACAGCGAACCGCGAATGACAAGGATCGGCACCTCTTCTTTCTTCAGCCAGATTTTTTTAAGCAAGGCGACGTTGAGCATATCCGGATATTCTCCTTATGATTAAGAAATATTTTGCCGCTTCAATCGCCGATAGCTTGAACAATGCAACGGCCAAGACGGCCAGCCATTCGATTGGACCGAATATGACGGTCTTGAAGACGAGATGATTCAAGGGAGGCGTAAAAGCGAAAATCATGAAAACCAGCGAGACGGCCACGGCGCCCAGAAGGTATTTATTATCAAAAATTCTCTTCGAGAAGATAGTCCGCCGCAGAGACCTGACGCTGAACGCGACCAGCAGCGAATCAAGGCATAGGGCGGCAAAAATGAAGGTGCGCGCATAAGAGGCGTCAATGCCGGAAAAATGCATGGCAATGAAAATTCCGAATAAGATGATATCGGTGATTATTCCAACGACAAAAATCATGATTTTTATTTCCCGATTCAGAATCTGCTCATTGCGGGGCCGAGGCGGATAAGACATAACATTATCTTCTTCGCGCTCCAGAGCCAAAGCGAAACTGGGCAGGCCGTGATCGATCAAATTGATCCATAGAATCTGCAAAGCCAGAAGCGGCAAAGGCAAACCGAGCAAAATCGACCCGAGAATCAATATTATTTCCGAAAAACTGCCCGTTAACAGATAAAAAAAGACTTTCCTGATATTATCAAAAATAATCCGGCCTTCGCGCACCGTTTCCACGATGGTCTTGAAATTATTATCCAAAAGAATGATGTCAGCAGTCTCTTTGGCCACATCCGAGCCGCTGCCGAGCGCTATACCGATATCAGCGGCTTTTATCGCCGGCGCGTCATTGATGCCGTCGCCGGCCATAGCAACGACTTCTCCCCTGCTCTGCCAAGCCCGCACCAGCCGCAGCTTATGATGCGGCTCTACTCGGGCGTAAATATCAATCTTATCCAGCTTCTTATCTAATTGGCTATCGGACAACTCGTCCAATTCCGCCCCGGTAATAACCCTGCCTCTTTCCTTGAAGCCCAATTCCTCGAATATGGCTTTGGCAGTCAAAGGATGATCGCCGGTAATCATTATCGGACGAATGCCGGCTTTGCGGCATTCATTGACGGCCCAGGCGGCTTCCGGACGCAAAGGATCCTTTAGGGCGATAAGTCCGATAAAAACCAAATCGCTCAATTCATCTTCTAAAGAATTGAATTTATCGCTTGTCTTATACGCTAAGGCAATGACACGCAAGCCGGCTGAAGTCATTTCTTCCACCTTTGATTGTATCTGCCGGCGATGAGCCGATGTCAGCGGATGCTTTTCGCCGCTTAAATACGTCCGGCTGCAGAACGCCAATATTTTTTCGGGTGCGCCTTTGACGAATACATGGTCATGGTGGTCCCGCTTATGGGAATGCATCGTCGCCATGTATTTTTTCTCGCTATCGAATGGGAGCTCCTTTATTTTTTTATATTCCTTATCCAATTCATCTTTATTGAATCCGGCTTCAATACCGGCAATAAGCAACGCCGATTCTGTCGGATCACCGATGATTTTCAATTCGTTCAGGGCATCATCGGGATTCTCAATCTGAGCAGACGAACACAGCAAAGAAATCTTCAGCATCAGGTTATGCTCCTTCTCCAGTTCGCTCAACTCCATGACCTCCGGCTTCTGTCTGAAAAATTCCTGATCGGTCGAGACGAATCTTGCCACCTGCATCTTGCCTTCCGTCAAAGTCCCTGTTTTATCGGTCAAAATAATAGACACGCCGCCTAAAGTTTCTGCCGCCACCAAGCGGCGGACCAATGATTTGCTTAATAATATCTTCTGCATGCCGACAGCCAGAATAATCGTTACGGCAATAAGCAAACCTTCGGGCACAGCGGCTACCGCTAAAGCGCTAGCAGTCAAAAGCATCTCTGGTAAGCTGTAACCCCTGAGAAGACCGTCTAAAATGACAAAAATACATAAGCAAGCGATGACGATAGTCAGCAACCGACTGAACTTGGCTAATTGTTCCTGCAAAGGAGTCCTTTCCGTAGCGGTAGCAGAAAGCAAGCGGCCGATTTTGCCCATTTCAGTATTTAGAACCGTTTCGACTACAATCGCCTCGCCCGTGCCGCGTACGACAGATGTGCCCATGTAAAGCATATTGCTGCGCTCGGCGAGCGGTGCTCCCGGCGCGATTGCCTTATTGCTTTTTGTTGATGGCGCAGATTCACCTGTTAGAAGCGATTCTTGGGTTTGCAGGTTTTCAGAAGCGATAACACGGCAATCAGCCGGAACATTATTGCCGCTTTTCAGATATACGATATCTCCAGGCACCAGCTGACTGGTATCGATCAATATCTGACGCCCGTCCCTTATTGCGCGCGCCGAATACACAATGAGTTTCTTCAACTTACCAATGGCATCGCTAGCCTTGTTTTCTTGCCACCAGCCGAAAATCGTATTAATGATGATGACAAAAGCAATGACGGACGCATCCGGCCACTCAGACAAGAAAATCGATACGCCGAGGGCAAAAATCATCACATATACCAAGGGAGATTTAAGCTGATTGATGAAAATTCCGAAGGATGACTGTTTTTTTTCCCTAGGCAATGAATTCGCGCCGTAAATCTTTAACCTTTCGGCTGCCTGCTTCGATGTCAATCCTTTAGCATCGCTTCGCAGCTTGCGAAAAATATCCGGCAAGGCCGAATTATGCCAAATTGATTGCGTTGTTATTTTTTTATTCATAAATAATCAAGATGATTTTGCAAACATCTGATTATATTATAACATTTTATATCCCAAGAGACAAAAAACAGGAAGCCGATAAGGCTCCCCATTTATGAATCAAGTTATTTTAGTAATTTTTCTACGTAATCTTTGGCCCGCAACTGTTCGCTGAGCGGATTTTCCAGCTCAAGGGCGATAACATGCTGTGGCAATAATTTCTTATAACGGACGCAATAATCTAATTCGCTTAAATTTTCGAATGAATGCCAGCTATAAGTTATACTTTTACCATGATGACTAGGAATTGCTTGGGGTTTTATCGAATTTAAATGCCAAGCGCCTATCGGATATTTCTCAAGTAGATCTTGTATCTCATCATAAAACATTTCACCCTTTAAACGTTTGCTTTCATGATGTGAAACATCAAAGCAAATTCCTGCCCAGTTAGGCACTTCATCCGCAATATGTTCTGTCGTATTTTCCATATAAATCACATCTTTCAGGCTTGTCAGATTATGCGCCAATGGAAACTCCTTCTTACTATGGATATTCATCGCTTTGACACCGTAATTATCGATCAAATATTGAATCTCGTCCAGCTCCATGTCCGAACGGAGATGGACGAAGGGAATCGATTTTATTTTAGTCTCTTTAAGCCTGGCATATAATTCCTGCCGCTCCTCAAGGCTGATGGCAGACACGAAAAGCGCGGCTTCTGTTAAACCGAGCTTTTTCGCTTCTGTTATTTTTTCCCTCCAAAAAGCATGATGAGTAGTAGTGATGGATGGCAGTATGAGCATGAAATTGTTAAATTATTATAACTACAAACTCAAAACTAAAAACTGCAAACTATTTAATGAATCCCCCGGCTTGCAATTCCCAAAGCTTATGATAAACTCCGCCTTTTTTCTTGGACAATTCATCATGCGTGCCGTCTTCGATGACTTCGCCGTCATCGACCGTGATTATCCTGTCCATTTTGCGTATAGTCGATAAGCGATGAGCGATTACTATGACCGTCTTTTCCTTCATTAATTTATCCAACGCGTCTTGGATCAGCATTTCTGATTCTGAGTCTAATGATGAAGTCGCTTCATCGAGCACCAGTATCGGCGCGTTCTTCAAGATGGCTCGAGCAATCGCCACGCGCTGCCTTTCCCCGCCCGAGAGCTTCATGCCTCTTTCGCCGACGAATGTTTCATAACCGTCGGATAAGCGGCTGATGAATTCATGGCAATTCGCCGCTTTGGCCGCTTGAATCACCTCTTCATCTGTCGCATCAGGCTTGCCGTAGCGGATATTTTCTCTCAATGTGCGATGGAACAGCAGCGGATCCTGCGGCACCAGCGAAACATTGCGCCACAAGCTGTCCTGAGTCACATGACTGATATCCTGCCCATCGATCATAATCTTGCCCTTGGCCACGTCATGCATCCTGAAGAGCAATTTGATGACTGTGGTCTTGCCCGCGCCAGACGGCCCGATAATCGCCAACCTTTGTCGAGCCGGGACAACCAGATTGAAATTTTTCAGTATACTTCGCGTCTTACTATAATTAAAGCCGACATTCTTGTATTCGATCCCGCCCTTGGCAACTTCCAAAGATTTCGCATGGGGCAGATCAACGATTTCCGGCGGCGTTTCCAAAACAACCGTCATTTCCTCGGCATCAGCCAGATTCTGATATGTCCAACGAATAATATTGCCGAAATCCCAGATCTTATCCATGATCGTTGTCAAATAGGATTGGATCAAAGCAAAATCACCCAGCGTAAATAACCCCTTGCGCCACAGCATGACAGCGTAAACCATAATGCTGATTTCTAAAATCAACGCCAAAACGCCCTGCGCCGTATCAAAAATCGTGCCCAGATCCCAGCACCAGCGTCGCGAGCGGCGCAATTCATCATTAGCCTCGGCGTATGACTTCACCTCGAATTCATAGCCGTTCAAAAGCTTGACGTTGGAATTATTCGTTATCGTATCCGCCAAAATGCCGGTGCTCTTCGTTTCCAGATCGCTTCTCTTCAAATCATATTTCATTTTGAAACGATTGAAGATCCAATTGACGCCGATAAAGACTACCAGCCAGACCGAGATGCCGACTGCCATGCTGCGGCTGACGCCCCAAAGCACATAAATGATCACGACTATACTGACCAGAAGCGGCATGATATTCCAGACCAATCTGTCCGTAATGCCCTCGAAAGCGCTGACAAACCACTTAACCTTCTTCGTCAGCGAACCGACGAAATTATTATTAAAGAAACTGAATGACCTGCGGTGCATCTGCTCGAAGCAAAAATCAGTCAATTCGGCGATGACTTTGGATTCGAAATAGTTAGCCAAGAAATTATTCAAGCGGCGGAAAAAATGCGTGCTCAGCTTAAGCGAAAAAATAATCGCTAAAACGACTAATATGCCATACGTCGCGGAATCAGTCATGGGACTGCCCGCTATGAGATTGATGAATTTCTTATAATACAGCGGCGTTACCACCATAATGACCGAAGCGAAAAACATCGACAAAAACATAGCGATTCCGCTGACCGGATGCTTAGCCGCGGCGCGCCAAAAATACCCGATCGTCTTGCCGGTATAACTTTTTTCCTTAGTTTTCTTTTCTTTCTTCATATATATTCAATTAATCTGCCGGATACCAGTTAAATATAGCATTTTTTGAGGTTACGGTCAATTTGACATAATTATAAAAATAGACTATAATAACCCATCAATCAATCGCCCGTACCTTACATTAAAACAAAAACGGAGGAATCCATCATGCAAAGTGAACTGCCGAAAACCGTTATTGATCAAGAAAGTCCGGTAGAAGCCGAGAATCATGCAAAATTTCTAGAACGCTTGAGAGGAAAAGTTACAGAATCAGAATTGCAACTGATCGATCTGGCTTATGACGCGGCCAAATACGGCCATCGCGAGCAATTCCGCGATGACGGAACAAGATATTTCGAGCATTGCCGAGCAACAGCATTAATCCTGATTGACGAGCTGGGCATCATTGATCCCGATAAGATCATTGCGGCGTTGCTCCACGACATGCTGGAGGATAACTTCCTTTATAATCCATGGCGCCTAAACCATATTTTCGGCTCGAAGGCGGCTGGTTTCATAATCAGTATGACAAAACCCAAGAAAGGCGACCCGCGTTTTGCCAGCGACGCTGAGCGCCACAAATTTTACTTCATGACTATCTTCAACAGCCCTCTGATGAATGCAAAATCATCAAGCTGGCCGACCGCTTGCATAACACTCGGACGATAGGCAAATGCGCGCCGGAAAAGATTGCGCGTAAGATCAAGGAAACCGAGGATGTCTATATCCCGCTATGCGCGGAAGCCTTGGCCTCAGATGACCCGCAAATCAGAGTCTGGGCAGGAATCCTGGCCGACAAGCTCTGCGACGCGCTGGAAGCCGAGGAAATTGAACAAGAACGATAAGCACAAAAAAAACTCTCTCACCATTCGGTCAGAGAGTTTTATTTTTCACGGTCGTTCTCCCGAATATTTCGGGAGATCAATCGCCACCTTCCTGGCAACAGATTAATTATAGCACAATTTTTAAAAATTATGAAAAATACTTGATTATTGTTCTTTGGTTATTGGTTATTATTTTGTTTTCTTGATCATCTTATATAATCTCACAATCCCCTCGCCAATCAGCCAACCGGCAATCGATATCCCGATCAAAGTTCCGTTAAAAGACCAATCCGGATAAAATATCCATAACATTGGCAACAATATAATGATATTAATTGGCAATAAATAATATTTATATTTATCAAAATATGCCACAATAATGAGTGAAAGAAAGAAATAGAAAGAAAAAATTACACCAAAAAGAAAAGATAACGCATCTGCATTTCCCCACCATCCAAAATTTATACCATTTTGTGGAATTAATATATAAACATATCTAAAAATAAATTGCCCAGCAAATGATAAAATTAACAAACTTACAAATGCCAATACTACTCTTAAAAAATAATTCATAAATTTACCAATTATTAATTAAATAATCATTATTTGATTTAATTATATCATATCCCAGCTGCTTTAACACTCCGCTAGATATTAGTTTCTGCAAATATTTATCCATATCACCCATACTATCATTAATCACTTCTTGCCTTTTATCCATCAGTTTATCAATTTCTCTGTTTGCGACCGCGATTAATTTTTCTTTAATAGCTGATTTTATTTTTTCATTGTTTTCCAATTTTTTTACCACATTCTTTGCTAATCTAATTAATCTGTCGAAAATTTCGACTTTTGATTTAAGCTGGCTGTATTGCTGAATTATTTTTTTCTTCGCGTTCTTGTCAGTCAATAACTCCTTGTCATAAATAAGCGAAATATCATCAATCGCAGTCTGTATCGTAATAACTGCCATAACGCTAGAAATAGAAGAAGTACTGAAAGAAAAATTCAAAGATTGCTCTTGCCCTGGCAATATGACTCCCGAATATTCTGCCTTGGTCGAAGTGGCATCAGTAATATAATTAGTATCAATCGTATAGGCGCCGCCATTATCTGTGCCGACAACTTTGACTTTATATTCTCCCTCAATCGGATTCGGGATTATGGCATATTCCGGCATTAGAGAATCATCGGAATAGTAATAATATCCGCCTGGAATTTCTGCTATTGTAGATGAACTGCTCATATCCCTGCCCAGGCGCTTGCCGTCAGGCGCAATAATTTGGATGTCTGCCGGGCAACGCAAGGAAATTGTCAGATATGACGTCCAGCTAAAATTATTATGTATTTCTGAAACTGGTGCAGAACCTGTTAATTCTTTAATAACATTACTTTGTGCAAATGAAACGGTTTTACCATGATCTTGATTAATTACGATTGGATCGAGATCAAGAAAACCACTATTACTGACGGTCGGCACCGTACCATCGCCATTACCAATAAATACTCCTGATTTTGAGCCATAGAAATCACTAGGCATGCCATTGGCCCACATCGGCAAGGGTTTTGTGGAATCAATGACGCTATAGCCGGTAATCGTATCATTATTATGGCCGATTATATTCGTTATTTTAACCACAGATTTCAATTTATTTAAATTGACTGCGCTATTAAGATTTTCTAAGAACGGATTGGCCGGATAATTATCCGGGTAATACCTGACTTGGCCTAATTTCTCATCATAAATATAGGGATAGATCGGAAGTAATTCTCTGACTGAATCAATACCATAATTTTGCATATATGTAACAAGACCAAACTCACTATATTTACCCGTATTTTTGCCCGCTTCAAGATCTAGAATCAACGCTAAAATCTTATCTTTAGAATCATCCCCATTATACCCACCTTCCCACATCGCATACGCTTTAGGCGCGCCCTTGTGCGGTGTGGAGATAAATATAAGCTGATCAACGTCATCAGTATAATCATCTCCTGCGATATACTGTCGCGCCACCAGTCCGCCCATAGAATGGGCGACCAAATCGACTTTTGTACAATCAAAAGTATCACTGGGAACGCAGGCTGCTTTGACAGCTGCTATCTTCTGCTTCAATAACTGCGCAGTTAAGACATTAGACCGTCGCCACTCGTAAGGAAAATCAAATAAATTCGTTCCAGTCGTATAACCGGCTGCTATCAGCGCATACCATAAATCGTCATAAGTATGAATTATGGGATCTAAAACCAATTTACCGGTCTTCATGTCCGGCCAACTTCCTAATATGCCGGGAATCAAGATGACTGGATGGCGCTTATAAACGGCTGGTGCAGGATTAAAATCAAGCGGCGCAACAGCAAAAGGCTGATAATCAATCGCGCCTCCGGCAAAAGTACCGAAAATATCCGATCCGACTGTCGGACCGTTAGCGTTCCCCCAATAATTGCCGCGAAAATCCAATACATTAGCGGAACTATTCATTATACCGCCCATACCATAATACGATTCTCCCGGAATTATTTCCTGCGGGAAATCGGGGTTATATATATTCGAATTTATTATTGAGACTTCGGCCGAAGAAAAAGATTCGACGATAATATTGCCGGCGTTATTGATTATGCTTGATGAGCTGACATTAAAGCTTAATGCCTTTAGGACATCGAAAAGCGGGGCGCTATTTCCATACAACATGCCGCCATATCTGATTACAGCGTACTTAATATCAATATTACCGGACGTCGGAATCCACGGCGGACTGCCCGCCATAAAGCCGTACCAATCTCCCATTGCCGGCGAAGAAGAATTGCCGTCGCCATTGCTATCACCGCCGACACTGTCATCTTTTATGGAAGTGAAAACGACGGGATTGCCGGGTGCGCCATGCACAATTAAATCTCCACTTACTATAAAGCCGGCATCAGTACCTGATTTAACAATAACCCCTGGTTCCAAAATCAACTTGACTCCGCTATTAATAGACACGGTAGCATAATCGCCATAAATAATGTGCACGTCGCCCGTGTGCCAGATAGTGTCGAAAGCAATTTCCGTCTGGCCGGTATGAGTGATGACTGCGGCCGATGCCGGATTTATGCAAATAAAAAATCCCGCGATTAGAATTATCGGGAATAGAAAAGAGCGAATGGATTTCATAGCCTTATTGGTTTATGATTAATGGTTTAATTATAGCAAATATCATTATTTAAAACAAAACTCCCCTCCCGACGAATCGGGAGAGGAATTGATAAAAAATAAAATATATCTTATTTGGGCTTATATGAATTGGCAGGCAGTATGCCGATGGCGTTGCCATTATCGTAATAGCTGGTTCGGAATCCGACCTGGATGACAATGGGCGTAACATTGCCATATAACGCCACCTGCGCGGCAATATCGGCCAATTGGAACAGCTTGCCGCCTGTAGCGACGCCGTATGTGGCGGAATCATTATCGAACTTGATCAGGCTGCCCGGCTTGGCGACCAAATTGCCTCCCAGCTCAATAGCATCAAACTCTGCTTGGGACACTTTTACGAGGCTGGAAAAACTATCGGCCGGATCTCCCGCATCCGCGCTCCAAGTGGTGTAAGTGGCGCGATTGACGAACAGATATTTCTTGCCGCCAACAACATAATACACAGCTGGCCGATCATTGGCGTTGACTTTAATGATTGAACCGAGAGTACTGCTGACAACAATAGACATCGGAGTTATTGGAGGAGCAATTACAGCTTCCGGAACGATCGGCGTGATGATTATCTCAACTGATGCCGCAGCTGCCGCGACCGGATTAACAACGATATTCGAGTCTAATGTTACGGCAGTCTGAGCCAAAGCTCGGCCATTGAGTGTCGCTCCGGTATTCATTATGATTGCCGTCTGATCCAGAATATTTCCATTAAATGAGGCTGTCGTGCCGATAGTGGTCTGGCCGGCAACGACCCAAAATACATTTTTCGCCTGCGCGCCCCCGGCAAGAACGATCTTCACTCCCGACTCAACATTAAAATTCTTAGTTATTATGAAAATCCAGACATCATCCGCGCCGCCTGAAAACGTAACATCATCCGCGATCCTCACATCCGTAGTCCACTTATAAATATTCGGCGAGAGCGTCTGTCCGCCGATATTGCCAGTCCATAGCTCGCTAAAATTAGCAATTCGACCGATATTATCCGTATACGCGGTTTGCATGTCCAGCACCGCCGCAGTCAAATTAGCGGGAGTCGGATCAGCATAATCAGCCGCATAAACCTTTCCGGTTACTAGGGGGGAAGTGGAAAAAGAGCTTGCTGCCGGCAACGTTAGAGCAAAGCCAGTAATATAACTCGCAGCAGCCGGACTGACGCCGATATCGCCTGTTATCGAGGTGCTGCCGGTCGTAGAAATTCCCGTTTTTGCCAAAATCGCATAACTGCCGGCTGATCCAAAATTAATCGCCGCCGGACCGGCTGCCAAAGCTGCAATAGGCCCCGCCAAACCGATTGTAAAGACAGCGATTAGCGTGGCAATCAAGAATATATTTAATGTTTTCATAGTTGATTGTTAATTAGTGAATTAATGATAATAGTATTATACCACCTTATCTATCAAAGTAAAACAAAACTCCCCTCCCGACGAATCAGGAAGGGAGCTGAAAATAATATTTACTCCGGTTTCTGCGAAGAAGCAGTCAAGCTGCCGAACGCATTGCCATGATCGGAATAATTATCCCTGAAGCCGCTCTGGATCACAACCGGGGCAACAGATCCATACAATGCCGTCTGAGCGGCAGCATCGGCTAATTGATAGAGCTTGCCTCCAGTAGCAATAGCATAAATTATCGGGCTATTATCGAATTTGATCAAACTGCCAGCCTTGGCAACTAAGTTGCCGCCAGTCGGTATGGCGTCAAATTCCGTTTGAGTGATATTTTTGAGAGTAACGAATTTATTAGTCGGATCACCGGCAGCTGCGCTCCAAGTGGTATAGGTGACGCGATTGACGAACAAATATTTCTTGCCGTCCAGCAAATAATACACGGCTGGCCGATCCTTGGAATTGACTTTAATAATTGAATTCGGAGTGTTGCCAACAATAACGGAAGCAGGTACGGCCGGAGTGGCTGGGGTAGCAGGAACAGCTGGGGTTTCACCTGGCACAGTAGGGGTTGCTGGCGTAGCCGGAGTGGCCGGAGTCGCAGGAGTGACGACTACAGATCCGCCGCCGCTGCCGCAACTTAGAGTGGTAATCGTATTATCTGTCCATGCTGATGCCAGAACATCGCCATTTTCGCTCCTAACGCGAAAAGTATATGAAGTATTGCATGATAATCCAGTAGATGACCAGACTGAACCGGCTATCGAACCGGAATTAGTGCCGGCAGTGGTATTTTCCGCATAATACGTGGTGCCATTGGTCGCAGTCCAAGAAACAAAAATTGTGGATGGACCCTGAACGGTCGCAGTCGGAGCGGCTGCGACGGCTGTAGCCATAGTGTACTTCGCCGCGCTTTGAGTGGAAGATGCGGTCGCGGTTGTGCTGGCGTTCCTAGCCAAAACCACGAATTCATAAGAGGTGTTAGGATATAATCCCTTGGCTGACGCGCCATTAGTTATCCAAGTGGAAGTTGTGTACCAAGTCTGGCTGGTAGAGGTAGCGCCAGTGCTGTCCAAGTACCAGCTTGTGGAACTAACTCCGATTGAGTAAGTCGTATCCGCTGAGGGATTGCTAGCATCAACAATGGTCAAGGGCAGCATGGTGGTAGAGGTTGCAGTGCTTAGTGTCGGAGTGCCAGGAGCCGAAGCTAAAGTATAGACATAAGTAGTGGCCGGAGTGGCTGGAGTGGAAGTCGCAGAACCGTCGCCAGAAGCCACGCGGAAATAATATTTTGTATTTGATTTCAAATTTAAAATGGTAGAGCTGACATTGGCGCCATCGCCGGCAAAAGTGGAAGATCCATAAGTGGGATATCCGCCAGATACTGCCTGGGTAGAGGTGGACTGAGTTGTAGTCGTCCATGTTGCGTTATCCGTTGAGATGCCGACTTCATAATAAAGCGAAGTATCAGCAACCCCCGCCGTCCATGTAATCGTAAAAAGATTGGTTGACGTGGCTGAAACATACGGCACTGTCGGTGCTGCCACTGCAGCCGAAGCGACTTGAGCCGTCAATCCGACGGCAAAAATAACTGCAAAAAATACAGTTAATGTCCTGGCCAGAAATAAAAACCGGCCGATTTTGTTACCTTCCATATTGTTTTTGTGCTTTATTCCGCTCAAGGCGGATTGTTGATATAAAAAACTTGACTTTATTATACCACAATTTTACAAAATATAATATCCCCCTGTGGATAACTTATTATTGGCCAACATCCTTCATCTATTTATTCTTCTTCTCTTCCAAATATTTTATGTAATCATTGATCGTATCCGCCCACTCGGGATGCGCTTGAATCAGCCCGCTGACATAATTAATAGCCCGGTCATACTCGCCGCGCGACTCATAAATAGACGATAGGGCTATACGAGTCGGCAAATAATCCGGATCAGCTGGGATAGCCAAATCTCGTACAACCCTCTCAGCCTCATCGACTTTGCCGGCAACAAAATAATATTGCCCCAGGCGCTTATAGCCATTCGGAGTGATATTTTTGACATTAACTAAGAATTCCGCAATATATTTGTCCATCTCCGCCATTTCCTTCTTCTGCGACAGAATATTAATCAGATTCAAATATTGATCTTCTTCCCAATTATTGATTGCCAGCGACAACTTGAGGTTTTCAATCGCCTTATCGGGATTGCCCTGCAGATAATAGCCCTGCGCCAGAATATTATAAATTTCTTTTCTTTGCGGCGAATCATTTTTTGCTTCTTCCATTACTTTTATGGATTCAGCGGCGTAAAAAGAATTTTCTCCGGCATAACTTTGATAAAGCAACGCCAGAAACACCTTTGCCTGGAAATTATGCGGATCGGACTTCAAATAATCCAGCAACGCTTTTTCTGATGTCTCAAAATACTTTTTCTTATCATCCGAGCTGAATTTATCCGATTCATTAATCTGCCGGTCATACTCAGACAGCTGAAAAGCCAATTCGCGATTGCCGTAAGTACCCAAATTAATCGCCTTATCCAAATTAATTATGGCTTTATCGGGCGAACCGTCAGCATAGGCCGTCGCCCAAGCGCCCAGATAACCGGCATAAGCCGGCTTTAAAACAGTAAAATAACCCGCCAAAACCAATGCGAATAATGCTGCTCCGATAAAAGCGAAATCATATTTAATTAAAATCTTCGGCAAATTATCCTCGCTGTCATCATTTTTCGCCCAAAAGCCGATAAAGGCTAAAATCAAGACCAATGGCAGCCAAGTGCCGATCGTATCGAAATTCAACAGATTGCTGACCAAAAAACCGCTTAAAGAACCGATCAATATGGCGCTTAAATAATAATTGCGCTTTAAATTCTTAGCTAGCAGCCAAAAAGCCAGGATGAAAATCGCCAAGTATGAAAATAAGCCGATTATTCCGCTGGCGAGCAAGGTGTCAAAAATAAAATTATGGGCGCGATCAAACCACATTTCGGATATTTTCGGATTAACATGCTTGTTGAGGCCGTAAACTGCATTTTCCGGGCCATAGCCCAAAATCGGCCGATCCATAAATGCCTGCCATGACACCTGCCAAATCAACAGACGGTTGACCGTACTGGGATCATTGAAAGATATCTGTGTAAAACGGTACAGGAACGGCACACCCTTGACCCAAGCGGAATCCTTCTGCTGATAAGCCAAGCCGCCGAATAAAATAAGCGCTATCAAACCCGCTATCAAGCCGTATTTAATTTTTCTGCCCGCCCGCAATGACTGCGTCTTAGACGCTTCGGGCAGGCCGGCTCTGGCAAAAGCAAAAATACCGATTACAAATAATCCGAAAGCTAAGCCCAAAATGCCGGCACGCGCAGCGTTTACCAGCAAAACAATCGCATTCAAAACCAAAATTGATCCATAAGCAATCCGCCAATTATTATTTTTCTCCAAATAAACTAATATCAAACCCAAAAAAATACTCAACATCAGATAAGCGCCCAGAAAATCAATATTGCCCAAGGTGGCGCCGTTTTTCGGCCAACTGGCGGGAATATTATTCGCGAATTTTATAATCAGCGCGTATGCCGCCAAAACTGCCGAACAAATCAGCGACGAGCGGAAAAGCTTGAGCCAATCGTCCTTGGTCTCAAAAACATTTATTATTATCAGGAAGAACAAGCTCAAGAAAAACAAGGTGAACCACCCGCCCATGCGCTCATAAGTGCTGAAGAATGCCAAGCCGGGATTGACGGCAAAAATAGCGGCCAGCAAATTTACCGCCAAAAAAACCAAAAAGCCCGAAAAGACTTTATGGTTTGAAAAATTCAGCTTCTTTTTTTGCAAAATATAAATAGCGAATATCCCCGCCAAAATCGCCGTTAGCAGGCGGAAGAAGAAATTCTTGGGCGAAATATAAGGAAATATCGCTTGATTGGCAAATATAAGCGGCGTCCATAAGACTGCGAGCGATCCCCAAAGCAGGATATTTTTTAGAATTTTCTGCGAACCCATACTATTTGATATCAATGCTCTGCTCGATCTGCTGAACCTGTTGCTGCTCCTTACTGCCGGTGATCTTCTCGTATTCGCGATTGATTTCCTCCCATTTAACCAAATCTTTCTTCTGCGTCTTCAAATAGATCAAATAATAATCCAAAACCAGCCGCTTGTCATCAGCATTCTTCCAGCCCAACTCATAAATCGCCTGGGCTTTCTCGGGCGCGGTGGAATATTTGAAGTACAAATCCGCCAACTTGGTATAAATCATGGCGTTTTTCGGATAAAGATTAACCGTATCATAAAACTTGACCGCAGCATCCCGCTGTAAATCCATCAGAATATACAGATCGCCAAGATTCATATTAGCGCGGTAATCGGAGGGGAATTTTTCAATCGCCTTCAGATATGACTGCTCGGCCTTGTCATATTGGCCGAGAATCCCCTGGCTGTTGGCGATTATCAGATAATCCCATGACAAGTCCTTGTTGGCCGGATCAGACGGCTTATTATCCTTGATCGCCTGCTGGGATTTCTCAATCAAGGCATTAAAGCGGTCGGTTATGGCCTGAGGAGGCGTCACGCCTGAAGCCGACTTTCTATCGCGATTAACAAAATCATTCTTGATTTCTTCCAGATTTAGACCTGCTTGGCTAGGCTGGTTTTCAATCTTAGGGCCGAATAATTTATCGCGATTGACGATGGCATAATAGCCGCCGGCCAAAACGATTATGACTAAAATCGTGGCAATGATTTTGATGATGGTTTTCTGCATAGAATTAAAAATTAGTAATTATTCCCCTCCTTTCCAAGGAGGGGTTAGGGGAGGTTTTGGATGTCACTTTAAATAAAGCGTCATTCATAACCCCTCTTGATCTCCCCTTGGTAAGGGGAGAAAAAATGCGACATAACAACTTTATTCTACCAAAAAATCCAAGCAAAAACAAGACCGCTCTCCCGATTTATCGAGAGAGCGGTTGCTTGTTTTATGTCAGATTACCTGACTGAATCCTCTTAACTTAGCAGATAGAGACTATCTGGATAAGGTCTGAGAATCGGTCGGCAAGCTCTTGACATAGTTGGAATCGCACCAGTCATCGGATGTAGCGGTATGTACGCCATCATCATCAGAACCGGAACGGTCAGACCAACGGAACATAGTTTCCACGGCATTATAGTTGCTATAAGCTGTGCTTGTTCCGGCAGTATCTGAAGTACCGGTGATCTTAGTGGTAAAGGAGGTATTAGCGGCAGAACCGGTAATATCAGCCTTCAAGACATAAGTCTGCGAAGTGCCCTTAGCGATGGTCTGTTCGTTATCAACAACCATAGCCAGAGTGCCTCCGACGTTTGAGCTCAAACCTGTAGCATTCAACTTAGTGGAATCGCCATCCTTATACAAGAACCAGGTGGAGGCGGTAACTAAGATAGAGGTGCTGCTGGTGTAAGAGAAGCCGATGTATTTCCAAGTGACATCGCCGGCAGCGTCAGCTGCGATGCTGAATTTCTGTACGATTTGAGTGCCGTCAGCCAAAACAGTGGAAGGCAATGAAACTAAGGAAACAGTTGGTTTGGTTTTTCTGACAATCATTAAATTGCCAGTTACGCCGATCGTGCCGGTGTAAGCATAAATGGCAGAACCGGTAGCCTTGCTGATAGCTGCAAAAGTTGTAGCAGTATCATCAGACGGAGCCAAATTCAAGCGAATTGAATCGCCGGATTTTGCGCCTGTGGCATCAGCAATCATAGCCTTAACAGATACGGTCGTACCAACACCCTTAGGCACCCAGATGCTCAAGTTATTGAAGGTGGCATTGCCGCCGCTCAAGTAACCTGTGGCAGTAACGGTGCTGCCTGCTTCGTTCTTGTATTCCAAGATGACTGCGCCGATTGATCTGTCGGATTGAGATCCGAAAGCAGTCGAAGTAACAGTCAAATTAGTAATAGTGTAAGAATCGTTAGCGGCAAGCATCGTGAAGGCGCTGACAGCAGTAGTGGCTCCGGCAACAACAATGGCTGAATCCGGTTTAGCGCCATTAGTATCAAGAGTCAAAGAACCGTTGCCGACAGTGATAGTCTGCAATACCTGGTTGGTACCATTTGCCGTGGTGTTAGTCGTCGGCGTGGTGCCGTCGGCATTAACACTCAGGATAATGGAGGAGGCATTCAAGCCGGAAGCGATATCGGCATAGATATCAACAACCTTAGTTTCACCCTGCGCCAAATTCAGCTTGGTGTTGACCGAAATAGTCGTAGAAGCGTTAGTGGCTGAGAAAGAAGCCTTAGTGCCGATAATCGTAGAACCGACCTTCAAATTCATGTTGGACAATTCACCGGAAGTGGCTCCGCTGACATAGATATTCTCTACAGTAACACCCTCGCTAGCCGAAGCGGCGATCGTGAATGAACCGATCTTAGCCTGGGAAGTCGGAGACGGCATAGTCTGCGCGCCATAAGCGGCATACTTAGCCATAGTGATAGTGGAAACAGCGCCGACAGTCAAAGCATTGCCGCTCTGTGTGCCAGCAGTAAGGGCTGTCAAAGAGACAACACCGTTAGCATCAGAGGAAGAAGCGGAAATCTGCACGGTACCGCCAGTGATAGCGATGCCGCCAGTTGTCTTGATGTCCGCATAGATATCCAACAATTTGGAAGTTCCTGCAGGGACGATCAAGCTGGAACCGAAGGTGAATTCAACAGTGGTAGAGGCAGTCAAATCCTTGGTAGAACCGACCTGTACGCCATCATAATAAACTTTACCATTGTCTAAGCCTCCGCCCGCTCCAGCAGCCTGGACAGCTAACACGTTCAAATTCTTAACCTTGATGTCTTCACCAGTGGCCGTCAGCTTGAATGTAGCCAATTTAGCATTGGTAGCATTGCTAGCGACTCCGCCGGAAGCAGAAGTGGCATCCTTGGCCAAAGTAATCGTGCCAGAGTTAATAAGATATTCTCCAACTGCGCTTGTAACTGCACTCCATGTTACAGCACTAGTCTTAAAGGATTGGGTATAAACATTATAGCCCTTATCCTTGACTACGATATCAGAAGCGTACTGGATGGAGAACTTGAAGGTTCTAGTAGAACCCTTGACAATATCAGCCCTCAAAGATAATGTCTTGGAATTACCCTTGGCGATCTGGAAAGGAGCAGATGATAAATCAAAATAAAGCTCCATATTATCGTTAAAGCTGGCAGTAGCCAAAACAGTTCCACCATACATCAACTTAATATTAGTCAAATCATCCTTGCCGATTGAACCGATTTCCGTCAGTCTCAAGCCTTCCAACTGCATATCCTGATCGGTAGCAGTCAAAGTGACTTTGTAGACCTCGAAATCCGTCTCATTGGAATTGACTGTTGTTTGATCAGCAGTTGGAACATCGCCAGAACTGATAACAGCATAGCCCATATCAGTAACCAAAGCGGTGCTCATCAAGTTACCAGTTTGAGCGGTGCCGGAAACGGAAGTAGCATTGGAAGTGACACCGGTCAAATTAAAGCCGATGCTCTTGCCGGCGCTGGTATTGATGGCCGTATCGATCTTCAACCAAACAGTCTTGGTCTGGCCGGCCGGAATCGTGATGATTCCAGAAGCGTAATTGAAGGTCAAAACCTTGGAAGAGATAGAACCGCCTTCAACCAACTTAGTGGTGCCATCATACAAATATGAAGTTGAAACATCAGTATCATTGGAGATGCCAGTGCGTTCAAAAGTCATACCCGTAACTTTGACATCGCCAGCTGTTGAAGCAGTCAAATTGACAGCCAACATAGGCACTAAAGCCTGGCTGGTGTTGACAGTGTCAGAAACTAAAGTGGTAGAACCAGGATTAGTTGAAGCTAAAGCAACAGCTAAAGTGCCCAAAGTGACAACCGGAGCAGTCGCGCCGGAAACAACATTAGACATACTAGCGACTTTGCCAGTGATGACAGCGCCGGTGGTATAGCCTGAGATGTTAGCGACTGAATGCTCATAAGAAGCCTTCAGGAAGTTGGCAGTGTAAGCATCGCCCGTAAGCATGCTCAATTTGCCGTCTAAAACCAAATATGTAGCGGTGCCGCTCTTAACAAGAGTGCCATCCGGATACATAGATGTAGCGGTCAAAGAAGTAGCTGATTTGGTGTAATTAGCTTCGAAAGAAGACTGGATTACGATCGGAGCAGCTGCGCCGTAAAGGGCAACCTTAGCAGCGTCGTTTTCCAATTTTACCAAAACAGCTCCAGGAGTAACAGCGTAGACGTTGGCGGAGTTATCGAACTTCACCAAGCTGACGCCCGGGCGAGCAGTGATATTGCCGCCTAAAGATAAGGCATCAAAATCTGCCTGTGAAACAACCTTCAAACCGGCAAAATTGTTGTTGGCATCGCCAACGACATTGGCCCAAGTCGTGTAGGTTACACGGTTGACAAAAAGATACTTTTTGCCGCCAGTGACGTAATAAACAGCAGGGTAGGTAGCGGTCTTGATCAGATCGCCATCAGTTGGAGTGTAAGCGGCAGCGGCCGGTAAAACGGCGCTGATACCCATAGACCAAGCGATTGTGGCTACGACTACTGAATAAGTTAAAAACTTTTTCATAGTTTATGTTATTTGTTAGATTAAAACCCTATCAATTCGAGGCGGAAACACTCAGAATTATCCAGATCGCAGAATCAAAATATCCCGTTGTAGAGACGCAGCGTAAACCGCGTCTCGTCCAGAACGTTAAGCCCCTTTCGAGACGACGCTCGCGCGGCGTCTCTACAGGCATCAAGATCCTTAAAAATGGAATGAACCGACGATCCTATAAGCCTTGGCGGTTGCCAATTCGGCCTTTACCGATAAGATCGCGGAATCCTGAGGCCGAATCCCCGCGACAGCGAGGTAAGCCCTCAAATCCCTTAAAGTTTCAATTTGTTTCCTGTTTGTTTCCAAACAAGGAGAGAAGTCCGGCAATTCCGGGCTCAAATCTCTGATTGGAAAATATCTTATAAAATTCTACTTGACTGCTGTACTCGTCGCCGTACTGCTGACGATTTCCGTCCTGATCTGCGCATCCAGAAGCGGGGCTTTTTCAAAGACATCAGCCGCGATATTCTTACCCTCGACAATCTTTAACAAAGCGGAGCTGAAATCCTTCTTATCTAACAAGTTCTTGGCTTCATCGACAGCATCTTGAGCCGCTTTCGGCTGATCAGAGACCGCTTGCATCGCATCTTTCAATGTCGTAGTAGTAAGCGATGCAGAAGTGCTGCTGGAAACCATAGTGACTTTATCCATAATGATGGCGGCCGTTCCAGTAGCGATCTTATTGACTTCGGATGCGGCGGCTTCGACCGCTATCTCCATATTCTTTATTCTGTCTCCCACTCGAGCCACCAATTCCTTGTCCGATACGGCCTGATTGGCATCTTTGACTTCCTTTTCGCCTGACTTACTCACCATGACCGACAATGCCTGAGTACCGGTAACTTCTGTCTGAGCGATCGCTTCCTTAACGTCCTTGGCAACTTCTTTCTTGACTTCGGTCGAAAGCGAAGTGTGCACATCAACTATATCCTTCTCGACTTTCAATGTCTTGTCATCAACAACTTTAGCCGTACTGATTAATGACGCGGCAGAAGCATCAATCGTCATCTTATCAATCTGAGTCTTAACATCTTTGACATCTTCAGTAATCTGCTTTACTGTAGCGGAAATTTTGACTGATTTTACCATCGGATCTTCCGGAGTGCGCGCAATCTGCTGGAGCTCATCGCCGCGGCGGGAAATAAAATCCATTTTTAGCTTGACTTTGCCCTCATCACCGAATGTCGTCGCCATCTGCAACTTCTCGCCCAATACTTTAATTGGATACATCGCTTCACCAGGCAAACTCGCCTGCGCGGTCAAAGTTATAGCACTATAACCGAAATATGCGCCGAAAACAAACACAGCCATGAGAGCGGGGCGCAAAACCTTGAACTGCAACATCTCGCTGAAATATTGATAATAATACTTCGTTAATGAGTTTTCCTCGATTTTTTTATCCTGAGGATTGATCTGGCTCATCAAAATCTCCCGATTAGACAAAACCCAAGCCGCCTCGGGACGGCCGATCGTCTCGAGGTTTTTTACTGCTTTTAGGTTGTTAATCAAGGATTTTGACACAGAAACAAGTTTATAAAGTTTGTAAAGTTAAAAGTTTATAAAGTCAGTATTAAATCATTTTAGGACGAGGAAAGGGTACCATTGATGACACCTCTCTATCATCAGACTCATTAATTACTTTTCTCTGCAGCAATATTTCAGACAATTTATTAGTTTTTGCATTACTATTTTTAAAGGCCTCAACAAAACTGCCTCTCAATTCCGCTACTTTCGTAGTCACAAAATCCTTGCTCGGCAAATCATAATGCATAAAATCTATTTCTTTCCTTATTCTGGCTTCACTTTCCATTAATTGCACTTCCGTAGCCGCATTCTGTGTTATAAAATTCAAGCTGCCGGCAAAGTCACTAATCATAGATTCAAACACATCCTTAGTAACCATTTTTGATATAGCAGTATCAAACACATCTTTAGTAACCATTTTTGATATAGCAGTATCAAACACATCTTTAGTAACCATTTTTGATATAGCAGTATCAAACACATCTTTAGTAACCATTTGAGATTTAACCTCATTGATGACTGCCAATAGTTCATTATTCGAAACTTGTTTTTGCTCTTCCATATTATTTTGACTTATTAATAGTGGATTTAAGAGCATTAAGCGCTCTATATAACAGCACTCGGACGGCGCCGGGAGATTTCTCCAGTATCTGGGACATCTCTTTGGCCGACAATTCATTCAAATAATGGAGAATGATCGCTTCGCGATATTCGTCTTTCAATTGTGACATAGCTTTTAAAACTTCTGATATTTCTGCTTGCTTGATGTGTTTCAGGAGCGGGCTATCGCCGCCGATGGCCAAATGGGCTTCATTGATAAATTCCTCGTTATCATCTTTGCGGGAGCGCTCGCGGTAGAAATCGATGATGCAATTCCTAGCGACCATATAGACAAAGGCGTTCAAATTCTTGATAACTTTGTCATTTTTGATATATTGCCAAGTTTTCAGGAAAACCTCGGAAGTCAGGTCTTTAGCGTCCTCGGTCGAATTGACCTTAAAAAATACAAAACGGTAGATCTTATCGACGTATAAATCGTAAAACTGGCCGTAAGCCTCATGATCTTTATTCTGAACCCGTAAAAACAGGATTTTTGTAACTATGGGGTTGTTCATCTTATTAGACGTATAAACGGTCAAAGTGTTACACAAATAGTTAAATTTAGACAAATTAAGTTAAGCACAAAAAATTGACGAATATAAAAATCGCCTAATTTTATTGAATTGTTGCACTTTTTACTAAATTTTCCTTGACCGCTAAGAAAAGGATGAGTAAATTATAGCACTAATTAACAGTTATTAGCAAGACATTATCCCCAGCCTAAACATAATTCAGGCAAGCTAAATTTATTGGAAATTGGAAATTTGACATTGGAAATTTCCCCTTTTGACTTTATCCCCTATCCATGCTATGATTTGTCCAGACATGCCTGGACAATGAACGACAAAAATGCCTGAAAAAGTGCCCGTAAGGGTGACAATCTCCCAAGCAGCCAACCTGTTCGGGGTCAATGAGAAAACCATCCGCCGCGCCATATCCAACGGCGAGGTTATTTATATTGTCGTCCGCGGCGTCTATAAGATCAATTTCGAAAGCCTGCTGAAATGGTCCCAGTCTCGCCCAAAACTCAAAAATAAGCTGGAAAATGACGGAATCGGCCAATTTGTCGGCAATTGGAAGATAAAAAACAAGCTTTACTCCCCTAACCCTGACACGGCCATCAAAAAGCCCAGAAAAGAGCCAAAAATCATCATTACCGAAGATCCGCAGGAATTCAACAGCCAAGGCTAAGATTCAGGCTTGACATCTCCACCTTATTTAAGATATAATACTTGTGTAATAAAGATCCGCCCTGAGCGGATTTTAAGATACGAAAAATATGCCATCAATCACTGAAAAAACAGCTCAATACCTCAAGGAATCATACTTTGAGATGAAAAACGTCACTTGGCCGACCAAAGCCGAAGTAAAGCAACATACTATATTAGTAGTCGCCATATCTCTGGCGACCGCGGCTTTCCTTGGCCTTTGCGACTACATTTTAAGCATCGGACTCGAACAGCTGATCACTTTAGTCAAATAATCTAACTTACAATCGCACCTTAACTCCCGATTTAATCGGGACAAGTAAAAATATGGCAAAACAAACGTTACAACTTGGACGGCGCTGGTATGTCATCCACACTTACTCCGGTTTGGAGGAAGCGGTGGAACATAATTTAAAGCAGCGCACGGAATCAATGGACATGGAAGACAAAATCTTCGCTGTCATGATTCCCAAAGAGAAAAAGATCCGCATCAAGAACGGCAAGCGCAAAGTCGTGGAAGAAAAAATTTACCCGGGCTATGTCTTGGTGGAAATGATCGTGACCGATGACAGCTGGTACGTCGTGCGCAATACGCCGCACGTAACGGGCTTTGTCGGTTCGGGTAACACTCCGACTCCGGTTTCCGACGAGGAAATCAAAGCCCTGCAGAAACGAATGGGCGTGGACGAGCCGGAATTCCAGATCGATTTAGGCGCTGGCGACTCAGTCAAGATCGTCGACGGGCCGTTCAAGAATATGGAAGGCAAGATCATCGAGATCGACGAGACCCGCGGCAAAGTCAAGGTGCAAATTTCCATGTTCGGCCGCGAAACTCCAGTGGAATTGGATTTCTTGCAGATAAAGAAAGTTTAAGAATTTAGTAATAAGTAATATGTAAAAAGTAATAAGTAATTTTCATAACGAATTTTAATTTATTACCTGTTACATATTACTTATTACTTGTTTAAATATAAAAAATGACATTTGTGCTTCTCTTGCCGGAAACGGCATGTCAAATTGTCAATTTAAGAATTTATCGATTCTTAATTCTTAATTCATAATTCTTAATTGATTAAAAATATGGCCAAAAAAATAAAAACAGTCATCAAATTGCAGATCCAAGGCGGAGCTGCCAATCCAGCGCCTCCAGTCGGCCCAGCTTTGGGCCAGCACGGCTTGAACATCGCCGAATTCTGCCAGAGATTCAACGCTGCGACTCAAGATCGCGCCGGTGAAGTCACTCCGGTAGAAATCACCGTTTATGAAGACAGGACATATGATTTCATTTTGAAAACCGCTCCGGCTTCCGAATTGATCAAGAAAGCCATCGGCATAAAATCCGGTTCCGGCAAATCCTTGAAAGAGAAAGTCGGCACCATAACTAAGGCGCAGTTGGCAGAAATCGCGAAGAAAAAGATGCCTGATTTAAATACTACCAATCTTGAAGCTGCCATCAGGACCATCGAGGGCACTTGCCGACAGATGGGCGTGGAGGTCAAAGGATAGTCGAAAGTCAAAAGTCCTTAAAGTCCATAAAGAAATTAAAAATTTTAATTTTACTTTATAAACTTTCGACTTTATTGACTTTACGGACTAAAAATTATTAATTAACGTGGGAGTCGCGAATTAATTGCGACGTTTGAACCACTAACCGAAAAATATATGAAAAAGATTGAGCATGCGCCGTCAAAAAGATATGTCGCAGTAGAAAAATTAGTCGACAAGAGCAAGACTTATACAATAGCTGAAGCAATAGCCTTAGCAAAATCAACTTCAACCACCAAATTCGACAGCAGCCTGGAAGTCCACGTCAAATTGGGCATCAACCCGAAGAAGTCCGACCAATTAGTGCGATCTTCTGTCGCTTTGCCTAACGGCACCGGCAGAACCGTACGCGTGGCAGTCATTTCTACCAATGGCGATCAGATCAAGGCGGCTCTCGCAGCCGGAGCTGATATGGCCGGAGACAATGAATTGATCGCCGACATCAAGGCCGGCAAAATAAATTTCGACGTCTTAGTCGCCACTCCGGAAGCCATGAAGCTCTTGGCGCCAATCGCCAAAGTCTTAGGGCCGAAAGGCTTGATGCCGAATCCGAAAGACGGCACCGTCTCAGCCAATGCCGCTGAAGCCGTCACAAATTTAAAGAAAGGCAAGGTCTCTTACAAGAATGACGATTCCGGCAATTTACATGTCATGGTCGGCAAGATTTCCTTCGATGAAGCCAAACTCGCAGAAAACTTCAAAGCGCTGATGGACAGCATCGTCAAAGCCAAACCGGCTGCATCCAAAGGCACATATATCAAGAATGTTACTATCGCCTCGACCATGGGCCCTGGCATCAAGATAAGTTTGTAAAGTTCATAAAATTTTTAAAGTAAAATCTATATGCAAAAATCCGCTTTCAGGCGGATTTTTGTTTTGTTTAAATATCTGATAAACTGAAAACATCCCGCTAATGCAGGATGCCCCAGGGTCTGGACCCGACCGGATTTGAACCGGCATCTCAATCTTCGCAAGATAGCATTCTAACCATTAAACTACGGGCCCGGTCAGACCATTATAATTTTATCATAAAAACAAAATCCCGGAAATTAATCCGAGATCATGTTTGCGAAGATTGATATTTCCGTAGTTAATGAAATGCTATCCTTGTATATAATTATACAAGATTTAAGGCTTTTGTCAATAGTATTTATCCACAATTAATTTTATCTAATTTATGCCAAAAAAACTCATCATCGGACTCGTCGGAGAAATCGCCTGCGGCAAAGACACCGTCGCCGCATATCTCAAGAAAAAATACGGGGCGGAAACAATCAGTTTTTCCCAGCCGCTGAGGGACATTTTGGATCGCATTTTCCTGCCACAAACCAGGGAAAATATGGCTAAGCTGGGAATCGCCTTGCGCGGAATATTCGGACAAGACATGCTTTCGCGCGTCATAGCCGACGAAGTCAGAGCAAGTAAGAAAAAAATCGCCGTTTTGCCCAATGTCAGATTGCAATCGGATATAGTCCATTTACAGAATGAACCGGGATTCATCTTGATCAATGTCGATGCGGATATCAAAAAACGCTTCGAACGGATTAAAAATCGCGGCCAGAACGCCGATGATAAGGGCAAGACTTGGGCTGAATTCTTAAAAGACGCGAAACTGCCGACAGAAATCCAAATCAGGAAGCTAGCTAAAAAATGCAAATATAAGCTTGACAACAACGGCAGTCAAAAGGATTTGATACAACAGATTGATAAATTGATGAAGAAAATCAAGGCATAATAAAAGAGGGTTCTGCGGGAACCCTCTTATCAAATGTTCTATTACGGCTTCGAGGGTAAGGCCCTCTTGATTGCCTCAATCACCTCTTCCGGCTTTTCCATCGCGTCAATCAGCTCGACGCCCTTTTCAAGACACTGCTTCTCGAGCTCTTCCGAGTAGAATTTGGATGTCTTAACGACAATTGCCAAATTCGGAAAAAACTCCTTCAAGCGCAGTGCCAATACGATGCCAGTTACCATGCCGTCATCCGTTTCGTGTCGGCCGATATCGGGAAATCTGCCTTGGCCGTCGATGACGCTCGGTCCCATAATATCCAGGATCAAAGCGTCATATTCACCGATCGATATGTGAAATCCCAATTCATCGTAACGATCATCAAAATCAAATTGCCATTCCGGTTGCCGAGCATTGATGCACCTGGAAACCATGGCAGCTACTGAGCCGCCATGATGATGTGCTTGCAGAATCTTCATTGCGAAATCCTCCTTTTCTACTTTAAACACTTTGACCTGCAAGTTACTCTTGGCCATCGTCTTCGACGATTTTCTTGGCCATGGCGCGAAGCCTGATAAAACTGTCGACGTACTGAACTGGATAATGCTTCAGGCTGCCGAACTCGGCATAACAGATATCCTGATCGGTGCATTTCACCAACAACGTCCTGCCACGCATGCCACCAGGAATGCCAGCATCGCCTATAATGACGATCGGCAAATCGGGGTAAACTTCTCGCAGCCTTAGCGCCAGCAAGAATGCCGTCAAAGATCCATTGTAAGATTCATGCTCACCAATATCCGGAAACAACCCTTCGCCGAAAAAGCCGTTCGGACAAAGCATATCGATGAACAACGCTTCGTATTTGCCCGTCTTCAACTCCTTGACTAATTCATCGTGTTCGACGGACTTGACTCGCCAATCGCTGATGCCTTCGAACAACTCCTCAATTGCAGTCGTCAACCCGTGGACCAATAATACGTTCTTCATTTCCTTCTCCTTTTCGGTTTACGGCCATTGGGATAATCCCATTTCAATATTATGTGCTGCCTACATGATAGCACACTTTAGATATTTTGTCAATAGCTGGAACTATTATAATTTAATTTGCCTAAATTTAGAGATCAAATTGATTAAAAATATTATATATGCTAAGATTTTCAAACAATTCAGCACCTTACAATAGATTAAAATCAACGGAAAAGGAGGACAAAATGAGCAGAAAGGCTAGGGGTAAACTGATTGTTTTTGAAGGAATGGACGGCTGCGGCAAAGGCACGCAGGCCATGAAGCTGCAGGAATACTTGCATTCCAAATCTTTAAGATTTGCTGGTAACACACTTTCTGTCTTGATGCACGAGCCGGGCGGCACGCCGTACGGCGAAACTTCACGCAGCATTCTGAAAGAGCCGGAAAAAACGATGACGGCTATTTTCGAAAAATTGAAGGGTCACAGCGACTATCCGCTCTTTCAGAGATTCCTAAATCTAATAGAGGCCGGAGAATTCGATTTTAATCGGACGCCTGCCTGCGAATTATTTTTATTCGAAGCTTCACGAGCCGAATACGCTCCGCTCCTGAATAAAATCCTCAAAAGCGGAATTCACGTAATCTCTGACCGCTTGCATTATTCCACTCTCGCCTATCAAGGCGGCGGACGCGGTTTTCCTATCAAGTATATCAACTTGATGAATGAAATCGCCTTAGGCGGCCTGACAGCCGATCTGGTAATTCTTCTGGATATTCCAGTGGAAGTCATGCGTGACCGGATGAGCCGAGAAGGCGATGACAAACTAGCGCACTTTGAAAGAAAATATAAGGATGATCCTATGTTTTTTGAAAGGGTAAGAAAGACTTATCTGAAAATCGCCAGAAAAGAACGCAAGCGCTTCGTCGTTATCGACGGCGATCAGCCCGTTTCCATAATCTCCGATCAAATCCAAGCGCGTGTAGATGAACTGCTGGGCATTGAATGATGAAAACTAGGAAAAAGGAGCAAGATCATGGCTACCTGCGACAGATGCGAGAATAAGATTCCAGGCGAAACCCTTGAGCCTTGCCCCGTCTGCAAGCACTGGATTGAGAAATTAGAAATTGCCAATGGAAAAAATATTATCCACGATGAAGACTTAGTGGATTGCATGGCAAAATTAATTGCAGAAAACTCACAGCTAAGACGCGAACTGGAAAAATACAAACCGACCGAAAAGGAGCCAAGCGATGAATCCTAAACCTGGACGCATACCTACACTTCATGTAATCGGCGAGTCGATTCCTCAAGCTTATTACCGAGCGCTTGAAGCTGTCTGGAATAAAGGCGCTCTGATGCCGACCCAATACGATCGGCATGACGCCGCCGGAAATCTCCTTGATCCGCCCGGCCGCGATGCCCGCGTACTTATCGAGGTACTCGATCCTTTCACCCAGCCGCGTTATGCACCGATTTCCAACTGCGAAATCGGAACATACATCGCTGAAATTCTTGGCGTAAAGGATCATCGAGTTATCCCCATGTATCTTTTGAATAAGATCATCGCTGAGAAAGATTTGACGGCCGAGGAAGAAACTTATGTAAATCATTGGCCATACACCTATCATGAACGCCTGTTTAATCATCCGGAAACTGATGGCAACAGGGTTAATCAGGTCGAATTGGCGATTGATCTGGTCGCCGCAACTCCTTATACCCGTCGAGCCATGTGCACGACAGCCGTACCGAATCTTGATCCATTCCTGAAAGAAGACGTCCCCTGCCTGCGTGAAGTGCAATTCCGCGGTGTGGAAGATGAAAACGGCGGACTACTGCTGAATGTGTCGACTGTCTGGCGCAGCCGCGATTTATTCAAAGCCTGGGGCGACAATGTCATCGGACTTACCTTCTTGTTCGCGCGCGTCGCCGATGCCATTAGCGCCAAAATCGGACGCCCCGTCAAGCTCGGTTCTTACGCCGACTATTCGATGTCGCTGCACATCTACGGCCAAGACTTTTCTCATTTCAATGGCGATGAATCCAAAGGCTTGAGCGGATTTTTCCAAGCTTTCCCGGATGAGGAAGCCTTCATTGCGAAAGCATTGACCAGTGAAATGGCGAGTTATATGCTCGTCGTGGACCAGTTGGAAAATCTGAAAACTCCCAAACAAATTGCACAATGGGAATTCGAAGAATCTTCCCTTACTATCATCAATGATTTGATTGACGGCATCCAGTCCGGCAGATACGTCTGCTAGTAAGATAGGAGAAATAATATCATGGGCAATCCATACGATGTTAATACTGGAGCAAGAATTAAGGAAAATGCCGATAAACGGCGAACGGCACGAATTGCCAAATTACGAGAAGAATTAGGCAGGATACCGGCAAAAGATCGCAATCCCTATGATCTTAGTTGCAGATATATGACACTTATGCACGATATCGCCCGGCTGATTAATAATAATTGATTTTGCACTTTCCTGACCGCCACCCAAGAAACTTTTGGGTGGCTTTTTATCTGCTTGATTTTTGTGGCATAATATTGTAGAATATTTGAAGAAACAATAACCAATTCGCCGCGGCGAACAATAATCAAGGGGTTAAAATTATGTCCAAATTTGCGCCAGTCATCGGCATGGAAATCCACGCCGAACTCAAAACTAAAAGCAAGATGTTCTGCACCTGCGAGAACGGTTATGAATTGAAGGAGCAGCCCAACGTCAATATCTGCCCGATCTGCATGGGCCACCCGGGCATGCTACCTGTCGCCAACCGCCAAGCCATCGACTGGACGATTTTAGTCGGCCTGGCTTTGAATTGCCAGATTGCCAAATTCACCAAATTCGACCGCAAGAATTACTTCTATCCCGATCTGCCCAAGGGCTACCAAATCTCCCAATACGACCAGCCGCTGACCTTCGACGGCAATCTTTTAGTCGGCAAACGCGATATTCCGATCATCCGCATCCATCTGGAAGAAGACACCGGCAACCTCAAGCATGGCCCAGACGGCGCTTATGTCGATCTGTCGCGCGCTTGCACGCCTTTGATCGAGCTGGTTACCGGTCCGGCGATCGAGAGCGCCAAAGAAGCGAAGGAATTCTGCCAGCAGTACCAACGAATCTTGAGATACTTGGAAATTTCCGAAGCGGACATGGAAAAAGGCCAAATGCGCTGCGAAGCCAACGTCTCATTGCAAGAGCCGGGAAAATTCTTCATCGAGAACAACGAAGTCAAAGCAGTTTTGGATTATAAATTGAATCCTAAGGTTGAATTGAAAAATATCAATTCCTTCCGCGCTTTGGAACGCGCCATCGAATTCGAAATCAAGCGCCAGACCAAAGCCTTGGAAACGGGCGAAAAATTAGTGCAGGAAACCCGCGGCTGGGATGAGAATACCCAATCGACATTCACTCAGCGCGTCAAAGAGACTGCCGCCGATTACCGCTATTTCCCCGAGCCTGATCTGCCGCCGCTGGTCATCGATGACAAGCTGATCGAGGAATTGAAAGCCACTCTGCCAGAACTGCCGCAAGCGAAATTAATGCGCTTCGTTTCTGAATTCCAATTCGATCCGGATATCGCCGGCATCATTATTGATGACAAGAACATGGCCGCTTATGCGGAAGACGTCATGTCAGAAATGATCAGCTGGCTCGTCGCTCTGCCGGAAACCGAAGGCACGGAAGCGGAAATCATGGCCAAAGACGGAAAAAAACTGTCCAAGCTCGCCGGCAATTGGCTGGTTACCCATCTTTACAAGCATCTGAACGAGAATAAGACGTCAATAAAAGACTGCCCGATAACGGCAGAAAATTTTGCCGAATTCTTGACTTTGATCTATTCCAGCAAAATTAACAATACCACAGGCCAACAGATCCTGGAAACCATGTTCAAGACTGGCGAATCGCCGACAGAAATAATGACCAAAGGCAACCTCGGACAGATCGACAACTCCGCCGATCTGGAAAAGATCATCGACAAGATCGTCAGCGCCAATCCGAAAGCCGTCGAAGATTACAAGGCCGGCAAAGAAACCTCCTTCAAATTCCTCGTCGGCATGGCCATGCGCGAAACCAAGGGCCAAGCCAATCCGGCAGTCATTAATAAATTACTAGAAGATAAGTTGAAGTAAATATGCCCCTTTTCAAAAAATCAGCAGCGGAAAAATTCACACCGAAAAAAATCCAATTTTCAAAGTATTATAAAAGCACGACTCAAGGCGGCAAGCTGGGCGATAATATCCTGATGGATGTGAAATCTTCCCTGCGCCGATCGGGATATACGGACGCGCAAATCGCCAGGATGATTACGGCGGACGAACCGCTACCGGTCGATAAAATGAAGCAGATAGTCAGCACACTGAACAAGGATAGAGTTTACGGCTTTGAAAAAGACCCCGACCAATCAGTCAAAAAATATTTAAATAAAGAGCGCGTCAAAGCGCAAACCATCGCCCATATCCGCAAAGAGCATATATTGGAAGCGGCCGAAGAAAACTTGGCGAGTGCCGGCACCACCAGCTTGAACCAGCGCGCCATCGGTCCAAATTCTTCCAAGGCAGGGCAGGCCTCCGTCTTATCCAGACGACGCGGCACAGCGGCCGCTTATTCCATATCAGGAAAATCAGAATCAACAAGAACAAGCTCATTAACTTCGCGCACAGGTTTCACATCGATTTCCCGTCCGGGAGTCGGCAAAGCAGGCTCGATAGGAGGCGGCATCAGCATAAAACCTAAATTTTAAATTTATGCCAGAAGGAGAAGATCGTTTTATTCGTCCAACAGAAGAAGAGGAAGTCCTGCCGCCAATATCTACCGGCGATGATCTTGAAGCCGACATTGAAAATGATAAGCAGCCTCGAGATAAGGACGCAGAAGAAAACTATGATTCTCCGGAAAGGGCTCGCTAATCAAAATAATTATTCCATTTCAAAAAAGACCAGCTATTGAGCTGATCTTTTTTTATTTCAAGAATTTCTTGATTGCTTTTTCTGCTTCTATGGCGCCGCTTATCCATATTATATCCTGGTTGCGCTTGAACCAAGTCAGCTGGCGCTTGGCAAAATGATGGATGGCGTTTTTTAATTGTTCGAGCATTTCTGCTTCCGTGATTTGTCCACGCAGATAGCGGGAGACATATCTGTATTCCAATCCGAATCCGTCCAACTTCTTCCAGCTTACTCCCTGCTGGCGCAGACTCTTCACTTCCCTGATCATCCCCTCTTTCATCCTGCCCGACAAGCGCTTGTCGATTTTACCGTAGATTTTTTCCAGCGGATATTTAATCCCTAATACCAGAATGTCATAATCCGGCGGTGACTTCTTATCTATTTCAGATTTAGTCTTGCCCGTCTCATAAAATATTTCCACCGCCCGCTGAACTCGTCGGCGATTTTTTTTATCTATTTTATCAAATGTTTCCGAATCAATTTTTTTCAATTTAACTAAAAGCTGTGCGAGCGTAAGTTTTTCTAATTTCTGACGTATTTGTTTTATGTTATATGTTCCATGTTCCATGAATTCATAACCTTTAATTACTGCATCAATATACAACCCAGTACCACCGACTAGCATCGGCAACTTGCCTCGCGATTGCACATCCCCGATGGCCTTGTAGGCCAATTTTTGATACTTGGCGACGTTGAAATCCGCCTGAGGCCGGATTATGTCTATTAAGTGATATGGCACGGCTGAAGCCGTTTTTGAGCCCCCAGATGCCCTTCCTGATGCCCTTTTGGAGGCCACAGAAGGCGATTTTAGGCCATATTCTCTCAAATCCTTCCCAGTGCCTATATCCATCCCCCGATAGACCTGGCGGCTGTCGGCCGATATTATCTCCCCTTTGAATTTGCGCGCCAAAGACACCGCCAGCTTAGTTTTGCCGGTGGCGGTTGGTCCGAGAATAACAATTAATTTTGGCTTGCTTGAGGGCATAATGTTATCAGCTATCATACAGTAAAAATCTCAAATATTCAAGACGGCAGGATCGCACACTACAACGCCCTGACAAGGGCAAAAAGGAGAAAGACGATGGACGAGCAAGAGACGAGAAAGCCGTTCCCGGAAACATTTAAGCACAATGCATTTCTGGATGAATTGAAAAATGAGCGATTTCATGGTACGAATATTCCGGATTTTTTTCGGCAGCATAATTCATTCGAACTGAGAAAAATAATGATCGACATGTTCAGTCGATCATCTGATACTTTTCAAATCCATTCTGATGCGCAAGCCGACTGGGAAGAATTGCTCACATTCCTAATGAAGGAATCTGAAGGCCGTTACGGCGAAGGCAACTATGATGGCGGGAATCTGTTTTTGGATGTCCTGTCGGCATATATCTTTAAAGCAGATACCTTGCTAATAATTCCTGCTATGCGCTTCGCCATAAATTCGATTGGGGAAAAATACGGCCATTTTAGGCGAAACGATAATGAAATCGTGAAATTGCTTTGTGGCTATATCAATAAGGGCTATATCAAATTGGATCTTACGCACCACAGCCCTGAAATAAGAGAATTATCGAAAACATTCTGCCTAGAAGGCTGGTTCGGCGCCCTGCCGGAAATCAAACCGATCATTCAAATGATGCTTAATGAGCTTTTTGATTTTGGCTCGATAATTCATCAATCAGAAGATTTAAAAATTAGATACGATCAATCAGGATTTGTTCAAGTGCGCCGAGCAATCGACATCATTCTTCGTGAACGGCATTATAACACTGACTTCCTGTCCTTCGTCGAGAAAATGGCGATCTTACATAAAGAAAAGCTTAAAACATCTCGAGCAGGAATTAATTTCTCAAGTAATATGGATCGAGATCGCAATCCTCTTTTATTCTACCCGACAAATCAAGCGATTCTAGACGAAACTGTGCGGCTACTACGCCAAGCCCAAAAAGACAACATCAAGAACGGCGCAACTCGCCGCCAAGAAATACTAGACCTGATTGATAGATAGCTCACTTAGCACTTTCGTAAATAACATCGCCGCCCCGATATCCGGGACGGCGTTTTTTTATTCTTAATCCACTAATAATCTTGCCAATCTTATCTCATCGAAAGAGAAATCGTCGCCGAGGATATTCCTGACTGGCGACAGGCGATATTCGCCGTTCTCCTTTTTAGTCGAGAGAATCGCCTTCTTGATCTGCTCCAGCCGGCCGCGCTCGATTTCGCGCTGGACGATCGACAGATCAGACCCAACTTTGGATTTCTTTAGCCGTTCCAGATGGCTGACTACCGTCCCCCAAGCCATGCCGCGCGCCTTGGCGATCTCTTTAATCGACAAGCCGTCCTTGAGCAATCTTTTCGTTTCAGAAATAGTGCTGGCTTTCTTCTCCTTAGCTTTGGCCGGCTTGGCCGTACCGCCGACTCGTGCCAGAAAATCATTTTTCAATTCATCTTTATCCTCGGGAAACTGATTCTTCAGCCATGAAGCATGTTCTGCTGATTGCTCGCGAAATCTTTTATCGTATTGCATGACTTCATCATCAATCTTGAGCGCCATCTCATTCAAACCTAAGAGCGACAAGCCGGCCAAACTGCGAACACGCGATAAGGCGACATAGCCCATGCCCTTTTCGAACGACTGCGACAGATCGATCACGGCCGCGTCCAAACTCATGCCCTGGCTTTTATGAACAGTAATCGCCCAAGCCAGGCGCAAAGGATATTGCGTGATTGAAGCCTTGGCAACACCGTCTTCTTCGATCATCCAAGTCGCCGGCTCGACATCGATCAATATGCCCGAATTGGTCTTAACTCTGATTTTATACTCACTGCAATATTCCACGATGCCGACAGTGCCATTGACGTAACCCTCTTCGAAATTGTTCTTGACGAACATCACGCGCGCGCCTTTCTTCAATCTTAAGGCCACCGGCGCCAGGCAGCTTTTTTCCAGCATTTCTATCAGCGGCCGTCGGCCATGATGCGACATGTTATAAATCAGCAGATCGCCGGGAATCTTAGATAGTTCTCGCTCATTCTCCGCATCGACGTTGACGTTGTGCGAATATAATTTCGTCGGTTCCGCATGAGCTGTTTTTTTCTCGAAGCGCGATTGCAGTTGGCCGAGGATATCAGCCGTTACAGTATTATCGCGAATCGCGTTAAGAATCTCCAGATATTTCTTATCGCTCTGGCGGTGCTGTTCTTCTAAATAGCAGACTCTGATGCCCATATTCTCCCAGATATCCGAGTGATAAGCGAAGCGCGCCGGAGGCTCGCCATAACGGCTGACTGGCGGTAATTGGAAAAAATCGCCGCACAAAATGACTTGCAAGCCGCCGAACGACTCATCATTTTTCTTGAAGGCGCGGCAAATCTGATCAATAAGATCCAAGCGGAAATGATGCATCATCGAGACCTCGTCGATGATCAGCACTCTGACCTCATCGAATCTTTTCTTCAAGTACGGCTTTTCCAACAGATCCTGCAGCTCATATCTATTCAGATTGTCTTTTATTCCCAAGCCCGACCAGGAATGGATTGTCACGCCGCCCATATGAGTGGCGGCAATGCCAGTCGAAGCGGTAATTCCAATACTGACTCCGGCTTGGCGCAGGAACTTTATATATTCATTCAATAAATATGTTTTGCCGCTGCCGGCCGCGCCCGTAATGAAGGCGCTATGGCCCATCTTGAGTATTTCTAACGCTTCTTTTTGTGTCATATGATGTTCATTTTCTCACGAATCGAAGCGATTGTCAAAACATCAGGAATTCTTGCGCGCTTTCTTCCTTTTCAATTTTTTCTTCTTCAGCTCTTGCCAATAAGCCTTGAATTCTTCAGCGGAATTAAAGCTGATTTTTTCCGCTTCTTCATGATTGTGGCGGACGCAATCGGCTTGCTTGTAAGCACGACAAAGCTTCGGCCGGTTATCGTAAATCTTGCACAATTTTGTCTTGAGATCAAGCATCTTGCAGGGTGTAGCGAATTCCACCAGCCATTCATTATCAAAATTAATGTAGACATGCACGTTCTTGTGCAGCAGGAACCAGATGATATTATCGTAATCCTCCTCATTCTTCGGCTTGTCTATTTCCATGGCGATATAGCGGCAGCATTCATCACAGTTGTCGCAGAGCATTTTATTCTTTTCTAACATACTTCACTAGTGTCCGGTTAAATTTCCAATAAACACGGTTGTTTCAGAGTAGTCTCCTCAAATGTTTGTGGAACGTATTCTGAAATCAGCGTATTTATCGGGGTTTTAACAAATTGGGACACGCT